>LAZR01000094.1_pt1 | contig 123045 bp, 130 predicted proteins | sample 329461 | NCBI WGS metagenome assembly LAZR01 (sample SAMN03002196, study PRJNA259156) | marine sediment metagenome | biome: sea floor; feature: Hydrothermal impacted sediments; material: marine sediment; isolation source: Loki non-amplified sample from Loki's castle hydrothermal vent sediment ...
GGCCCAGAATATATCAGTGGTAAGCTGATGGAGTGGGCAGAGAAACGCAATGTTCGACTGGAATACATCCAGCCGGGCAAGCCACAACAGAATGCCTACATTGAGCGCTATAACCGCACCGTTCGCGGCGAATGGCTCGGGCAATACATCTTCGAAACCATTGAGGAGGCACAAGACCAAGCAACTGAATGGCTCTGGACTTACAACAACGAGCGACCCAACATGGGTATCGGCGGCATGACACCCGCCATGAAACTGAAAACAGCCGCCTGAATTCTACGGTTGGACCCCATTAAAAATGGGGGGATTACCACCGGTTCTAATGCCGCAGTGCGACATCAAAAACAGCGCCATTGCAGCATAAGTCGTGCTGCGAGTGCGCGCAGCAGAAATTCATCACTTCCGCTGTGGGCTCTTAGGGTACCTTCGCCACATCTCGCACGAAGGTCAGCTTTCTATGCGAACAGCCTACTGAAGAGAGGCGGAGTCTAGGCTTTTGACTCCAATTTTGTCCGCCAGTCATTCTTCATCGTGAAAATAGATTTTGCGGCGTGAAACGTCGCTGTTCTTGATGAGGATTTTCCAGAGCGTTTCGCCAACGAACGCCAAAATACACCCTGCAACGGCAAGGTGCAGCAGGAACAATGTGTAGATGTCCCAGAAGTTGCCTGACTCTGAGCGATAAGAGATGAAGCCGATACTACTGGCGACCAAAAGCAGTATGCCCATCAATCTTAGAGAGTTAGCAAACTTGTTAATCGGCGTTTTAGGGTCCTTCAGATGTTTCATCGGGTTGCTCACCTTATCCAATAGCCGAAAAGAACAGCTTTGCTTCGCTTTGCGGCGACGTGCCTTTCGAGAGGGATTGCTCAAAGATGTAGTGGGTGAATTTCTGAATTTCCGCGCTGGAAAACGATCTGTCATTCGCATCGGCATGATCAAAAACGGCCTGCGCGGTTTCCCCAGCCAGACGCGCTGACTGCTCACTGTCAGGAACGGAGATCCCGTAGACTAACCAAATAAGGTTCTTGTCGAAATCCTCGCAAAATTTGACTGCGATCGAGAGCGGCAACTCTCTCTTTTCAAGCTCGTAGTTTTTATAGGATTTGTCAGCGATCCCGAGTATCGCTGCGACTTTGCTTTGAGGGTAGCCCAATTGGCTGCGCACGCTGAGCATCCTTTGGCCGATCCCAATCAATACAGTTGACATTCGGACAAATGTTCCCATATTCGTACTTACGTAACCTTATGTGACGTATTCTGTCTAATCATACCGCTATTTGATGAAGAGGAAAGAACTATGGACAATTGTTCCCTGCTTACCCCAAGAGAACTGGCCGCTCAGACTGGTTGGCCTGAGAAGCGGATCAGGAAATTGATCTCGACGAAAAGTATTAGGTTCTTAAGAAATGGGGCCAATTTCCTCCTGCCTCAGAACGCCATACATGACTACATCGCTCGAAATATGGTCGAACCATGCCAAGCGGAGGTGGCAGAAGATGAGTGACATTTTGCCATCATATACGACGCCGCGTGCCCTCGCGAAGCGTCTTACTGCTTCTCCAAGATTCGTGTCGGACACTGTTCGCGAACTTGGATGCTTTTGCAAAATTGGTCAGAAAGTAATTATGTTGGATCATCATGTGGTCACGTTTATGGGGGCGATGGAATGCCGCTCAAAGTCTTCAAACGGAACAAGCTCTATAGCTACAGGGGCACAGTTGCCGGTAGGCGACTACGAGGCCCTAGGGGAACAGCGGACAAAAGGGTCGCCGAGAGGATCGCAGCCGAAGTCGAAGCAAAGGCGTGGCAAAGTCATCTTGATGGACCGGGCGCAACGCTGACATTTGCCCAAGCCGCAATCGCCTATAGGCAGGCTGTGCATGACGACCGATTTCTTGACCGTGTCGAAGACTATTGGAAGGACACGCTTGTCCCGAAGATCACAGGCGAGGCTATCCGCCAAATGGCCCGCAAGCTGTATCCCGGTGCAGCCAACGCCACATTGAACCGCCAAGGCATTGTACCTGCGCAAGCGATCATCAACTACGCAGCGGATTTGGAATGGTGCGCACGGATCAGGGTGAAGCGGTTCAAGGTCAATGCTAAGAGAAAGACCCCTGCCACGCGGGCATGGGTAGAAGCTTTCGCACAGCAAGCAGTACAAGATGAGCTACACCACTTGGCTGCGTTGTGCCTGTTTATGTTTGGTACGGGAGCGCGACGTGGCGAGGCCTGTGCGATGACTTGGGGCGACGTCGAGCTGTTTCAGAAGAAGGCCGTGATCAAGCAAACTAAAACTGATGACCAACGCGTCGCGCACCTGTCGCCGCCAATCATTGCGGCACTGGCAAACATTCCTTCAAATCGCAAACCCGACAGTCTGGTGTTTCAATATGCTTCTGGTGAAAGTGTGGGACAGGTCTGGAACAACGTCATTGAGCGCGCGGGCATCGAAAAACTGTCACCCCACTGTTGCCGCCACGGTTTTGCGACTTCAATGCTTCAAGCAGGTATTGACCCTAAGACTGTCGCTGTACGCGGTGGCTGGAAAGACGTTGGAACAGTTATGAAATTCTATGCCCATGCGATGGACGATCCGACCGTCACAGATGTGCTTTTTGGCACAAAATAGACACAAGACGAAAGCGCCTATCAGACAAGTAACTGTAAATAAAAGGAAATATGAAAATGACTTGGACCCTTCGTTGGGGAAGGGTGTCCCACTGACTTGGATACGCGGCGATCAGGGTGGCTACAAGTCCTCAAGTATCGCCAGTTCGACACAATTGCTGGATAAAATGGATGGTGTGCTTGCCATTGTTTCCGATAGGCGGCGCGCCCCGGGCTGTCTGGCGGCCGAATTAACCAAGTGTTCATTCCTTTGTGTCAAGCCTAGGGAAGCTATGATTCCCTTGTTGAAAGACGTATGACCAAACCGCCCTTGCGCCATATCCTAATCGTCGTTGAAAACCTGCCCGTCCCGCTTGACCGGCGGGTTTGGCTGGAAGCAACAACGTTGGTCAAAGCCGGGTACCAGGTTTCGATCATTTCGCCCACGGGGCAGGGATGGATCGAGGCATTCGAAATTCGGGAAGGCGTACACATTTACCGGTATCCCGCTGTTCTAGAGGGGAGCGGTGGGGCTGCCTCCTACGTGAAAGAGTATTCCAGCGCACTGCTTCACTGGTTTCGATTGGCCCGAAGAATCTGGCGAGAAAACCCCTTTCAGGCAATTCACGGTTGTAACCCTCCGGACCTGATCTGCCTCTTGGCGCTGTGGTTTCGACGCAAAGGCGTGGCATACGTCTTTGACCAACACGACGTGTGCCCCGAACTATATATCGTGAAATTTCAGAAACGGGGGATTGGCTATTGGCTGATGCGTCGATTGGAACTGCTCAGCTACCGCATCGCATCCATCGTCATCTCGCCAAATGTCAGCTTTCACGACATTGCTGTCGCGCGAGGGCGCAAGAATACGGATGATATCTTTGTCGTCCGCTCGGCACCCAACCTCGCAGATTTTAAGCCCGAGCTTGGATCTAAATTCGATCAAGTCGTTGCAAAAACACTGCTTGGCTACGTGGGTGTAATCGGACAGCAAGAGGGTATGGAGCACATGGTTTCGGCAGCCCATCATCTTGTCACTGTATTGGGCGAAACCGACGTTCATTTCCTAATTATCGGTTTTGGGCCGTCGCTGGCCGAGATCAAGCAGCAGATCAATAAGCTAAAGCTAGAAGATTACTTTACGTTTGCGGGTGCTCTATACGGGCCTGCGCTGGTCGGCGCGTTGAATGCCATCGACATTGGCCTCGCACCTGATCCCTGCAATGCGATGAACGATATTTCGACCATGAATAAGGTGGTCGAGTATATGGCGCTGGGCAAACCTGTGGTCCAATTTGACTTGACTGAAGGCCGGCGAACCGCTGGAGGGGCATCCCTCTATGCTGCGAATAATAATCCCAAAATTTTCGCAGAATGCATCAAAACCCTCGTCAGCAATCCAGAACGAAGACGTGACATGGGCAAAATTGGCAAGCAAAGGGTGGTTTGCTCATTGGCATGGTCATTCTCTGAACCGCAATTGCTTGCTGCTTATGCGCATTTGGCAGCTAAGCGAGCGCGTGAAGATCGGTCCGTTGCACCTTAGGTGGTCTTCAGGCTTGGGTAGCATCGAAAAATTCCAAACAGTTTGTGTTTACCTCACAACGTTTTCCTTCGAGCGGCAGTGCGCCCCTCTTTCTACACAATAGCTCAAATTGAACATGTATTCTTAACCCAGCAGTAAGCCTGCTCCCATACGCTTTGATGCATCGATTTTTCCCTGGCGCACGCCGACGAAGGAGTTTCAGATGTATCAAAGTAATTTACTTCAAAAACAGCGTGATCATCATATGCAAACCAGGCCGCACTTATATGTGCGGTCGGACCTATATCAGCGCTACGGGAAGCGCTGCTTTGACCTCCTTTTATGTCTACTGCTGTTCCCGATCGCGTTTTCTATGATCGCGTTACTGGCAGGCTTGGTCGCGGGATCTGGGCTTAATCCATTCTTTGCTCAGGAACGTGTCGGCAGAAATGGGCAGATTTTTCGGATGTGGAAGCTGCGCACCATGCGGCCTCATGATCCGGGCTACCTTAACGCATATTTGGCGAAAAATCCCGCAGCGCAATCAGAATGGCAGCGCAGCCACAAACTGTGCCTCGATCCTAGAGTGACAAAACTGGGGCGCTTCTTGCGCTGCACATCGCTGGATGAACTTCCTCAAATTTTGAACGTGCTCAGCGGCGATATGAGTTTGGTTGGCCCGCGACCCATGCTGGTGTCTCAACAAGTATTGTATTGTGGAAAAAGCTATTACCGTCTGCGGCCGGGAATCAGCGGGAACTGGCAGGTTTCTGCACGCAATAGATCGAAATTTGTCGAACGCGCTCATTTTGACGAGCAGTATTTTGCTTCGCTTTCAATAAAACAGGACTTACGAATATTAAAAGCGACAGCGTGCGTGGTATTTCGCGCAACGGGATGCTGACGATGGCGCAGGCCGGCGTAGCGTCGTCGTCCGCACCAGTCACGTTAACCGTCGTGATCGTTAGCTATAATACGCGCATCATGACGTTAAAGGCGCTCGAAACGTTGTACCAACATACCCACGCAACGCGTTTTGACTGTGTCGTCTTGGATAATGCGTCTTCAGATGGTTCTGCGGATGCAATTGCTTCTGCGTTTCCGCAGGTACAGCTGATTCGAGCGCCGCAGAACCTTGGCTTTGCGCGTGGCAATAACTTGGCTGCGCTAGATTGCGCATCTGACTACGTGCTTTTGCTCAACCCCGATACAGAATTGCAGGACGAGGCGATTGATCGCCTGATCGACTTTGCGCGACTTTATCCGAAGGCTGGAATCTGGGGCGGCCGGACTGTTTTTGCGAACGGCGCGTTGAACATCGCGTCATGCTGGGCGCGGCCCACATTGGTAAGCCTACTCTTTAAGGCGACCGGGGTCAGCACAGCTTTGACGAAGAACAGGTTTTTTAACCCTGAAGCTTATGGTGGCTGGGCGCGCGACACCGTGCGGCAGGTGGACATCGTCGTCGGATGCTTCTTGCTGATCGAAGCTTCACTTTGGCGCCGGTTGGGCGGGTTCAGCCCCAAGTATTTCATGTATGGCGAGGATGCCGATCTGTGTCTGCGCGCACGGGCTTTCGGGTACCACCCGATGATCACGCCAAATGCGCAGATCGTACACCATGTTGGGGCCTCCACATCGCGCACAGAGGCAAAGGCCATTGCAGTGATGACATCGCGCGCATCTTTGATCCGCGATCACTGGCCCAAATCGCATAGGGGCGCGGGGATCTTCTTGATGTGGCTTTGGTCTGCGACGCGGTATCTGGCCACGCGGCCCCTAATAGCGTCGAACAGGGCCGACCGGCGGGCGCGGGCAGCGCATTGGGCGGCGGTTTGGACTGCACGAAAACTTTGGCTACAGGGGTATGATTAGGCATAGCGCTGCAAAAGGTCCTTCGCCCACAGCCGTATTGAAAACCGTTCGACATCATGAGTATGTACCTTTGAAAAACACCCCAAACAGGCGGATGTCACAGAAAAGGTAGAACGGTGCGAATAGATGAGATGATCGCAGCGCGACAATTGCCACATGTCGATCAACGCATTCTCTGCTTCGCGTTGCCGATCGCAGGTTGTATCCGGCCCGTGCAAGCGATGGCCCGTGGCGTCCAGCCGTTTCGGGTGGGTCATTACCTTGTCGAATTCACGTGTCAGACGTTGCTCGATCTGCGCGTTGTCTGTGGCAAGAAAGATGATCGCATCCGAGTGGCATGATGTTAGCCGTCGCAGCGTCGCCAGTACGGGGCGAAGCGGGATTTTGCGATCCGTAAATCTGATGTGTACGCCGATACTGGGCCTCTTTGACGCGCGGCGCATCTGCGACAGCGCTCTGCGCACCCGCGCATTGGGGGTAAAGTAGCGCCCCAGGTAGTCGGCCAGAATTTCACGCTCCCCCCTGTGGGCAAAGCGAGGGTCACGGCGCAAGTGATGCTGCATACGTGCCAGCTTGGGCAGGTAGGACCAGTAGACGGCCGTTTCCTGAGGGTGGTCTAATCGCTTTAGATCAACACATAGCCTGCGATACCCCCAGGGGTTTGAATGGGATTGGGGCATATAGGCGTCGATCATATCCTGCGGTTGGCGATGCAGTTTGCCGGTCCAGATCGCGGGGCATATGTCTGAATGTTCATCAACGATTTCACCTGTGATCGGGGATTGGAACAGCAACGGATAGGCGTTTATACCAAGTGGAGCATAGCTGCCGTCGCGCCAGTCAATCACGGGTGTACGCCCGGATAAGTCAGCGTAAACCAAGCCCGAAACTGCAGACAGTATTCGGTTTCCCAACCCGCCTTTGCCTTTGATAACCAATGTTTTTGTTGTCATCCGTCGATACGCACCCTCCGTATATCGCTTTGCAGTGAAGATCGGGCCTATCGGTTTCGAAATCGTTAAACGCCCCGCGGAAAAGCTGCGAATTCTGAACAAGATGAATTAAATTCAATTTTACCGCTTGACCCTCCAGTGACTGGAATCCCTATCTGAGGGGTAACACACTCTGAGGAGACTGAAAATGGGCGATGTAGTTGCGATCAATCTTGAGATAAGCGGCATGAATTGCGCCTCTTGCGTGGGGCGGGTCGAGGCGGCGCTTGGCCGCGTCGATGGTGTGCAGGAAGCCCGCGTGAACCTTGCCTCTGAGACGGCAGCATTGCAGGTGACATCGGGGTTTAATCCCAAGGCTGTCGTTGCTGCACTGGACACCGCGGGGTACCCTGCCACCGTGCAAAATCGGCGCTATGCCATTGAAAACATGTCCTGCGCTTCCTGCGTCGGTCGGGTCGAACGCGCCTTGGCTGCGGTGCCCGGCGTTGTCGACGTCTCTGTCAATCTGGCCCGCGAAGAAGCCGTGGTACACACATTGACTGCGGACGCGGACACCGCAATCGTGCAAGCCGCACAAGCCGCCGGCTACCCTGCCACACCGGTCAAAGACGCCTCGATGACGTCACCACCCGACCGCAAGATAGAAGAAGCGGCGCATCTGAAACGCATGACGCTTTTGGCCGCGGCGCTGACTCTCCCGGTGTTTGTGCTGGAAATGGGCGGGCATATGATCCCGGCGTTTCATCATTGGGTGATGACCACAGTTGGTCAGCAGCTCAGCTGGTCGATCCAGTTCGTTCTGACCACCATCGTGCTGGCGTGGCCCGGGCGGCGGTTCTTTGTCACCGGTGTTCCGGCGCTGTTGAAACGCACGCCTGACATGAATTCGCTGGTCTTTCTGGGTGCCACAGCGGCCTGGGGTTTTTCGACCGTCGCATTATTCGCGCCGCAGGTGCTGCCCGCTGGCGCGCAGGCTGTCTATTTCGAGGCCGCAGCAATGATTGTCACGTTGATCTTGCTGGGGCGCACGCTTGAAGCACGCGCCAAGGGCCAGACAGGCCAGGCCATTCGCAAACTGATCGGCCTGCGCCCTAAAACCGCGCGTGTAGAGCGGGGGGGGCAAGTGGCCGAGATAGAGATCGATGAGATTGTCGTCGGGGATCTAATCCATGCACGTCCGGGGGAAAAGATCGCGGTGGACGGGACCGTCACCAGCGGCACGTCGTTTGTGGACGAAAGCATGATTACTGGCGAACCTATACCGGTCGAAAAAGAAGCGGATACAAACGTTGTCGGCGGGACGGTAAACGGCACTGGCGCTTTGGTCTACCGCGCGACCCATGTGGGTGCGGATACGACCTTGTCGCAAATCGTGCGCATGGTCGAAGATGCCCAAGGCGCGAAGCTGCCGGTTCAGGATATGGTCAACCGCATCACCATGTGGTTCGTGCCCGCGGTCATGGCGATTGCGGCAGCGACTTTCCTGATCTGGCTGGCCGTCGGGCCGCAGCCATCGTTGGGGTTCGCGCTGGTGGCCAGTGTTGCCGTGCTGATTATTGCCTGCCCTTGTGCGATGGGGCTGGCAACGCCGACCTCTATCATGGTCGGCACGGGACGAGGTGCCGAGCTGGGCGTGCTGTTCCGCAAGGGGGATGCGCTGCAGACCTTGGCAGAGGTGGATACCATCGCGCTCGACAAGACAGGGACACTGACCGCCGGACGCCCTGAGGTGACCGATCTGGACATCTTCAACGGTTGGACCCGGTCCGATGCCTTGCGGCTTGTCGCCTCTGTCGAGGCCAAGTCAGAGCACCCGATCGCCACCGCCATCATCCGCCATGCCGAGGCAGAGGAGCTGTCGCTGGCGCAGGTCACATCCTTTACGTCCCAGACGGGCCAGGGCGTTCGCGCCGAGGTCGAAGGCCATAGCGTGCTGGTCGGGGCGGACAGGTTTATGACCCTCGAAGGGGTCTCTCTTGCGGCCGCAGAGGGGCGGTCGGCCGCATGGGGTGCCAACGGCAAGACGCCGCTGTTCGCCGCTGTTGACGGGGAACTGGTTGCGATGATCGGTGTTGCCGACCCGATCAAAGAGACAACGCCCAAAGCGCTCAAGGCGTTGCACGACGCGGGGCTGAAAATCGCCATGATCACCGGTGACAACAAGGCAACGGCACAGGCAATCGCGCGCACATTGGGGATCGACACTGTGGTCGCCGAAGTCCTGCCCGAGGGCAAAGTCGCAGCGCTTCAGAAACTGCAAGATGGAGGGCACAAGGTCGCCTTTGTCGGGGATGGCATCAATGACGCGCCCGCGCTGGCCGGTGTCAACGTGGGCATTGCCATTGGCACCGGCACCGATGTCGCGATTGAAGCAGCCGACGTGGTGCTGATGTCGGGCGATCTGCAAGGTGTGGTCAACGCGCTGCACATCAGCCAGCACACGATGCGCAATATCCGTCAGAACCTGTTCTGGGCCTTTGGATATAACGTGCTGCTGATCCCTGTCGCCGCAGGTATTCTGTACCCGCTATTCGGTGTGCTGTTGTCGCCGGTGCTTGCTGCCGCTGCGATGGCACTCTCAAGCGTGTTTGTCCTGTTTAATGCGTTGCGCCTGCGGTGGGTCGCCGCGGCTGCAACCACCTAATTCAACGAAAGGAGACGTCTATGAACATCGGTGACGTGTCAAAACGCGCGGGCCTGCCTGCCAAGACCATTCGCTATTACGAAGACATCGGGTTGATCACACCAGCGCGGGATACCAATGGCTATCGCAGCTTTTGCGACAGTGACGTGCACAAGCTGACCTTTCTGGGGCGCGCGCGCACCTTGGGGTTCACGATTGAAAACTGTCGCGACTTGCTGGCGCTTTGGGACAATCAGGACCGCGCCAGCGCGGATGTCCGTGCCATCGCACAGCAACATCTGGCGCAGATCGAAAGCAAGATCGCGGACCTTCAGGATATTCGTCATACGTTGACGCATCTGGTGCATGAATGCGCTGGCGACGATCGCCCTGATTGCCCGATCCTGCAACGGCTCGAAGAGCTTTAGACCAAAGCTTCTAGCGGCGCAGCAGGTAGATATCCATGATCCACCCATGCGCCGCGCGGGCCTCTGCGCGTGTCGCAATGATCTTGTCGCGGACCTGATCCAGCGGCCCCGCGATGCGCCGCTCATTTGGCATGCCAGCATAAGCGGTCCACCAGATGTGGAAACCGGCGTCCCTTGGCAGCACCTCGAACGCGCAGGTCCCGTCCAGCATGACGGCGATGGTATCGACGCCCTCGGGCCAACCGTGATCGCGCAGCTGCCGTCCGGTGGTGATCATGACGGGGTTGCCAATGGTGTTCAGCGGGATCGCATGGCCGGCCGTCAACACCTGCAGCGACGTGATCCCCGGCACCACATCGACGCTAAGCGGCACCACCTGTTGCAGACGCTCTGCAATGCGCAGCGTGCTGTCATACAACGACGGATCGCCCCACACCAGAAAACCCACGCGCCCGCCTTGGGGCAGGATGCGCTGCATCTCGGCCAGCCAGACCTGCGCAATAGCATCGTGCCAATCGTGTACGCCCGCGTGATAATCAGGGTTGGCAGCGTCACGTTTGGGCAGGGTAAATTCGTGAATAGCAGGCCGGTCCGACCGCAGCACCTGAGCGCAAATCTCGTGGCGTAGACCGGCCAGATCATCCTTGCCCGCGCCCTTGGACGGGATCAAGATCACGTCACAGGCATTCAGCGCGTCGATGGCCTGCAAGGTAAGGTGTTTGGGGTTGCCGGACCCGATGCCGATCAGTGAAAGCGTAAACATCTTATGGCTCCGGTAGTGTGACGCGACCCGAAGAGAAGGGGCCGCGTCTGGTCTTGGGTTATTCAGCGGCGGATTGGGTCAGACGCTTGGTGAACACTGCGCTGCCTGCAACATCACGCAGGGTCTTGGCAGCGGCGAGCACGGCCAGATCGACCAGCGGTTCGATCAGGATGACCATCATATACGCCCCGCCAAAGCTGGCGACAGCGGCGATGTTGCTGGCGGCAAAGCCCTGACCGTAGATGGCCCAGAACGCGACCCAGCCCACAACGCCCGCCTGAAACGCGGTCGACAGCTTGAGCGCTTGAACATAAGTCAGATCAACATAGGCGGTGTTGGGCGCGATGATCCGTTTGGCCAGCGCCGAGACCATGAACAAGGGCACCAGCAGCGTGGTGACGTTCATCGTGTATTGCGGCAGGTCGATGGGGGCAAAGAACATGCCCTGCGCCAGCAAACCGAGCGCCAGACCGGCAGCAGCAGGGGCCACGCCGAACAGCAAAAACAGGGTCGAACCAAGGATCAGGTGAACCTCGCTCACGCCCACGGGGAAATGCGGGAAAAGTTGAAAAAAGACAAAGTTCAACGCGGTGGCAACGATGGCCCCACCCGCAAAAGGCACGACGCCTTTTTCACGGACAGAGTCCATCGCGGTTTTCGCGGTATAGGCCGCAGCACCGGCGGCGGTGCCATAGGACAGGACCAGCTTTGCGCCGGTCACGACTTCGGGTTCGATATGCATGTTCAGGTCTCCTTGCCGTCTTCCCCGACGGCATGATGTGAAAGCTGCCCCGAAAGGCAGCCAGTTGGATCGGGGATCATCCCCTTGACGGCAGGTCTCCTGACTTTGTGCGTCCATGCGTGCCGCGCCTTCCCAGGCTGATTGGCCCAGTGGCAATGCGGTTTGCTCTTCACTTACAGGTGCGGGGGCAGTTCCGGATTAGGCACCTTTGCGTTGGCACCGCACCGTATTCCCTTTTCACCCCGTTTGCCCAAAAGCGCACGGGGAACCGTCCAGATTAGGTGTTCATTTTCAGGCCGGTTTTGTCAAGCGGTCTATTCGCTCAGCGGTCCGTATAGGATCAACGCAGGTGCTGACGTTGCGGGATCCAGCGGCAGATTGGCAAGGCTTTCCACCGTGTGCCGGCTCAGCTTTTGATCGGGGGTCGATACCGCCTCGGCCAGCAGCGCAGGGGTCGATCCGGGCAGACCCGCCTCGATCAACCGCGCGGCGAAACCGGCAAAGGTACGGCGGCCCATATAGACGACCGTGGTTGCCGTGGGGTCGGCCAGCGCGGCCATGTTCAGATCGTCCGGCAAAGCCCCCGATTCCCCGTGGCCGGTGATGAACTGCACGCGCCGCGCGGTCAGCCGCCGTGTCAGCGGGATCATTGCCGCCGCCGCCGCCGAGGACGCCGCCGTCACACCGGGGATGATTTCAAAGCTGACACCGGCCTCTTTCAGCGCGCTGAGCTCTTCCTCAAGCCGTCCAAACACGCCCGCGTCGCCGCTTTTGAGCCGCACAACCCGCGCGCCGGTCAGCGCATGTTCGACCAGCAGTCGGCTGACATGATCCTGTTTCGGCGACTGGCGGCCCGCGCGTTTGCCAACCCCGATCAAATCCGCCTCGACCGAGACATGTTCAAGGATCGGACCCGCCGACAGATCGTCAAACAGCACGACTTCGGCCTCTTGCAACCGCTTCACCGCCTTGACGGTCAGCAGTTCGGGGTCACCGGGACCAGAGGAAACGAAAGACACAAAACCCGTCATGATGCCCCCGCGATCAGGTGAAAGAACGTACCCGTGGCATGGCCGCGCCGCGATCCGGTTTCAGGCACTTCGGCACCATTGGCATCGACCACTCGCGCCAGCGGTGTATCGGGCTGCGACAGGATGGTGGAATAGTGGAACTCATGACCGCGCAACCGTGCACCTGCGTCATATCCGGGACCGGGTTCGTTCAGGGTGGCCAGCCGGTAGCCCAAATGCATCTTGCGCTTCTCATAGCTGGTTTCCAGTCCGAGCAGCCCTGCCATCTGATGCCGCACGCCTTCCTTGTCGACCAAACCGGCCCCCATCGCCATATAGCCCCCACATTCCCCATGCACGGGGCGCGTTGTGGAGAACTGTTGCAGGCCGTCGCGGAACTGCGCGGCAGCGGCAAGGCGTCCGGCATGCAGTTCGGGATAGCCGCCGGGCAGCCAGCAGATGTCGGCGCTGTCGTCCGGTGCCTCATCCGCCAGCGGCGAGAAGGGTAACACCTGCGCGCCCGCAGCCTGCCAGTGATCCAGAAGATGCGGATAGATAAACGAGAATGCGGCATCCCTGGCCAAGGCGATCCGTTGACCGGGGGGCGGGGGCAATACGTCTGGCCCATCGGGAATACTGCGCCCTTGGGCGACAGAGACGATCAGATCAAGGTCGATATGCTCGGCAATAAAATCGCCCGCCGCATCCAGCAGCTTCATCAGCTCTGGCTGTTCTTCGGCCTGCACGAGGCCGAGGTGGCGTTCCGGCAGCGCGACCGATCCCTGACGGGGCAGCGCGCCCAGAACAGGGATTCCGACCTGCTCCATCCCCAAGCGCAGCAGCGCCTCGTGGCGGGGGCTGGCGACCTTGTTCAGCACCACACCCGCGACATGCACGTCCGGGCGCATCGTCTTGAACCCAAGTGCCGTGGCCGCAGCCGATTGCGCCTGACCCGATACATCCAGCAGCAAAACCACCGGCCAGCCCGTCATGGCAGAGATATCCGCGCTCGCCCCGTTCGAGGTTTCCCCCGGTTGCGCGACACCATCGAACAGCCCCATCGACCCTTCGATCAACGCCAGATCACCGCCATGGGCGGTGCCGATCAGGTTGCACAACACGCCCGAGCCCATGGCCCAGCTGTCGATATTATACGACGACCGCCCGCACGCCGCGCGGTGGAAGCCGGGGTCGATATAATCCGGCCCGCTTTTGAACGGGCGCACGTCAACACCACGACGGCTCAGAGCATTTAGCAGGCCCAGCATCAACGTGGTCTTGCCCGTGCCCGACGCCGGGGCCGAGATCATCAGGCCTTTGGGCAGTTGCGTTGTCTCTATCATTCTGTGCCCTCGGGAAAGCGTGGCTCTGTGCCCACGGGGCGGAAACGGCGGTCATAATCGCCGGCATACAGACAGCTTTCGCGGAACTCCTCTGCCGTCAGCGCGCGGCCCACAAGGATCAGCGCCGTGCGCCCGCGTTCGCCGTCGGTGGCGTCGATCACGGTGCCCAAAGTCGCCCGCACCACCTTTTGGTCTGGCCAGCTTGCGCGCCAGACGATGGCGACGGGGCAGTCCTCTCCGTAATGAGGGGTGAGCCGCGCGACCACATCATCCAGCACATGCACCGACAGGTGGATCGCCAGCGTAGCACCCGTGGCGGCAAAATTCTCGAGCGTTTCGCCTTCGGGCATGGCCGACGCCCGCCCGGATGTCCGCGTTAGCACGAGCGATTGCGCGACTTCGGGCAGCGTCAATTCAGTGCCCAACGCGGCGGCAGCAGCGGCAAAGGCAGGCACGCCGGGGGTGATGTCGTAATTGATGCCCAGCTCGCGCAACCGGCGCAGCTGCTCGCCCATGGCGGACCAGACCGACAGATCGCCCGAATGCAACCGCGCGACGTCGTGACCGGCATCATCGGCGGCTTTGATCTCTGCCATGATATCATCCAACGACAGCGACGCCGTGTTCACGATTTTCGCGTCGGCTGGGCAGTACGCCAGCAGCTCTGACGGGACCAGCGATCCGGCATAGAGGCAGACAGGACAGGCCGCGATCAGGTCGCGCCCCCGCAGGGTCAGCAAGTCAGGGGCACCGGGGCCCGCGCCGATAAAGTGAACAGTCATGGGGCAATTCCTTCCGCGATAGCTGCGGTGGCCATGCCATTGGGGCTGGCCACACGCAAGGTCGTCAATTTGGCACCGCGACCGGCGACGCGCAATGCGGCGGCCTCGGCAAGTGATCCTGTCCCGAACCGCGCCTGAATACGCGGCGAAACGGTACGTGTCGGGATATCCGCAATATCGGCTTCCGACAGTTCTATCAGCGGCAACCCCATACGGTCGGCAAAGCGTCGCAGCGCCGGTGTCACCTTGATCGCCAGCGTCGCCAGCGTGTCCGGCGTGCGCCGCGTCAGCGCAAGGGCCGCGTGTAAATCCGCCTCGGTCGCATCCGCGCGCAATCCTATGCCTGCAACGATCATCGGGTCACGCTCCATTGCAGTTGCGGGCGGCTTGGTTGCCAGCCTTGCATGGTCCCCAAGGGGGCGGCCTGCGCCAGATCGATCCGCAGCAATTGCCCGCCGTGCATCCCGTGCCAGCGGATGAGCAAGGCTTGCGTCTCAAGCGCCACAGCATTGGCCACCAACCGTGTACCCGGCGTGATCCTGTGCCAGATCGCCTGCAACACATCCTCTGACGCGCCGCCGCCCAGAAAGACGGCAGCAGGCAGGGGCAGATCGGCCAGCGCATCGGGGGCCGTGCCGTGCACGCAGCGCATCCGACCCGCCAGACCAAAGCGGCGGGCGTTTTCAATGATATTTTCACACCGGCTTTCGCGCGGCTCGATGGCGATGGACCGTGCCTCGGGCGCGGCGAGACACCATTCAACAGAGACAGAGCCGGACCCCGCCCCCACATCCCACAGCAGTTCCCGCGCGCGGGGGGCCAGCGCAGCAAGCGTCAACGCGCGCATCGGCGATTTGGTGATCTGGCTGTCATGGGCAAAAAGCGCCGCGTCCCGTCCGGGTGCATGGCTGATCCCAGCCCCCCCCGACACCGCAATCGCCACCACCACGGGGGCAGCAATATCGTCCAGATCAAACGTCGCGGCATCGGCCTCGCGCGAGATTTCACGCGGACCGCCGAGCGCCTCCATCACCGTCAGGCGGGAGGTGCCGAAACCCTGCGCGGTCAGATAGTCTGCCAGCGCCGCAGGGGCCGCCCCATCGCGCAGGGTGCAGATCAACCGCGCACCTTCGGCCAGATGGGGCAGCAACACCTCGAACGGGGCGGCATGCAGGCCCATGGTCGTGACCTCCTCCAACCGCCAGCCAAGCCGCGCGGCGGCGAGCGTCATGCAGGACGGCGCGGGAAAACCGCGCCACTCCGACGGGTCCAGCACCTGCGCCAGCGTGCCGCCCACGCCGTGCCAGAACGGATCACCCGAGGCGAGCACCACAACAGCACGCCCGCGATGTTCTAACACCGGCTCGACGCTGAACGGCAGCGGCCATTCGCGCCCCCGTGCGCCTGCGTCACAAAGGGCCAGATGCCGCGGCCCGCCAAAGATCACTTCGGCCTCGGCCAGCGCCTTTCGGCTTGCATCCGTCAGCCCGCCAAGGCCATCTTCGCCCAGACCGATCAGGGTCACCCAGGCAGCAACAGGATCAACCATGACGCGCACCCTCATTCTTGGCGGCACGACAGAGGCCTCCAGCCTCGCCCGCGCTTTGGCCGACCGTGGCGATGATGCGCTGTTCAGCTATGCCGGACGCACGGCGGCCCCCGTGGCGCAGCCGTTGCCCACCCGCGTGGGTGGCTTTGGTGGCGTGGCCGGATTGCTGGACTTTATCGCACAAAATAACATCACCCGCATAATCGACGCGACCCATCCTTTTGCCGCACAGATGAGTCGTAACGCCCATGCCGCCTGTACGCAGGCCGGTATCCCGCTGGCCGCGTATGAACGTGCCCCGTGGTCCGAGACCGCCGCCGACACCTGGACCCATCTGCCTGATATCGAAGCCGCCGCCGCATCCCTGCCGCAGACCCCGACGCGGGTCTTTCTGGCCATCGGCAAGCAGGCGTTGCCCGTCTTTGCCGACCATCCCCAACACCACTATCTGCTGCGGCTGGTGGACCAGCCCAACGCGCCGCTGCCCTTGCCGCACACGACCGTAACCCTCGCCCGAGGGCCGTTCGACGTGGCCGGAGACATCGCCCTGCTGCGCGACCACGGGACCGAGCTGATCATCGCCAAGAACGCCGGCGGCACGGGGGCCGAGGCCAAGCTTATCGCCGCGCGCGAACTGGAGCTGCGCGTGCTGATGATCCAGCGCCCCGCAGTGCCAGCTCGAACGACTTTCGCGCAGCTCGACGATATCTTGGCGTGGCTCGATCATTCGGCAGACCGTGGCGTGTAGATATGCGACCCGACGCGGCGGGTATCGGCGTTGCCCACGATCACAACCGTGCGCATATCGGCCATCTCTGGCGTCGCTTCGGCCAGCGTGACGGTGCGCAAGGTCTCGTCGGGATGGCTCACGTTACGCGCGAAAGAGATCAAGGTCTCTGGCCCGCAGGCCTCGCGCAGAATATCAAGCGCGGTGGCGAACTGATGCGGCCGCGAGGCCGAGCGCGGGTTGTAGAACGCCATAGCAAAGCCCGCTTCGCCTGCCAGCCGCAACCGCTTTTCGATCAGCGACCAAGGCTTCAGGTTATCTGACAGGTTGATCGCGCAGAAATCATGCCCGAGCGGTGCCCCGAGCCGTGCCGCCGCCGCCAGCATCGCGGTGATGCCGGGCAGGATGCGAATGTCGATTGCCAGCCAGTCTTTCGGGCCTTTCTCCAGCGCCTCGAACAGGGCAGAGGCCATGGCAAACACCCCCGGATCGCCCGAAGACACCACCACCACACGGTGCCCCGCTGCCGCCATCTTTAACGCATGGGCGGCGCGGTCCAGCTCTACACGGTTGTCGCTTTCATGCAGGGTCAGCCCGTCCCGCGGCGTGATCCGGCGCACATAGGGGATATAGCCGACAATATCGGTGGCCTCGTCCACGGTGGCGCGCACCTCTGGTGTCACCAGCGCCTCGTCACCGGGGCCAAGGCCGACAACACGCACCCAGCCGGTCATGGGCGGCGCCCTTGTCCATGCACAATCGCGATCGAGAAATAGGGCACTTCGGCGGGGACTTCCGTCAGCTTTTGCACCGTCTGGCCTGCCATCGTGCCTTTCTCCACCAGCCATGCGTCTTGCAAGCGGCCCGCCTTGGTCAACGCGCGTTTAAGTTTGTCGAGGTTGCGTCCGATCTTCATCACCACCAGCGCATCGGTGTTGGCGGCCCGCGTGGTCAGCTCTTCTTCGTCCAGCGTCGCCATCAGCACGGTCAGCACATCATCACCCCAAGTGATCGGATGCCCCGTGGCTGTCCAGCAGCCCGACATGCCGGTGATACCGGGCACGATTTCAACCTCGGCGCGGCCCTGAAGGCGGCTGTGCAGATGCATGAACGACCCGTAAAAGAACGGGTCCCCTTCACATAGCACGATCACATCTTCGGTCTGCGAAAGGTCGGTCAAACGGTCAGCCCAATCGTCGTAGAAAGCCGACAGCAGACGGTTGTATTCTGGATCGCTGAAATGGATTTCTGTCGTGACGGGGTATTCCATCGCATGTTCCACCGCCGTCTCGGCCATGATGCCGTCCACGATGGTGCGGGCCTGCCCGCGCCGCCCGGGTTTGCGAAAAAACGCGACGTGCTGCGCGCCGGTCAGCAAACGGTGCGCCTTGACGCTCATCAGTTCGGGATCGCCGGGGCCAAGCCCGATGCAAATGACCTTGCCCATCGTTATTCCTTCCACGTGGCCAGCGCGTTCACCGCGGCCACTGTAATTGCCGAACCGCCCAAACGCCCCTGCACAATCATCGACGGCACGGGCAAATCCTGCATCAGCGCCTCTTTCGATTCCGCCGCGCCGACAAAGCCGACGGGGCAACCGATGATGGCCGCAGGGCGCGGGCAGTCGGGGTCTTCGAGCATATTGAGCAGGTGAAACAGCGCCGTCGGCGCATTGCCGATGGCCACCAAAGCCCCCGCCAGATGCGGCCGCCACAGTTCCAGCGCTGCGGCAGAGCGCGTGTTGCCCATCTGCTGTGCCATCTCGGGCACCTTGGGGTCGCGCAGGGTGCAGATGATCTGGTTGTCGGCGGGCAAACGCGTACGTGTGATCCCTTCGGAGACCATATGCGCATCACACAGGATCGGCGCGCCGTCTGCCAGCGCCGCCCGCGCAATCTGCGCCATATTTTCAGAAAATTGTACGTGCTTTTCCAGCCCGACCAGACCGGCGGCATGGATCATGCGCACGGCCACACGCTCCTCGTCGGGTGTAAAGCGGGCAAGATCGGCCTCGGCGCGGATGGTGGCAAAGCTTTCCAGATAGATCGCGGCACCGTTGGTCTCGTATGTGTGGGGCACTCAAAGCCTCCTGTCTTGAATTTGGGTCACTGTCAGCGGCGCGCTTTGCGGCGGATCGCCCGCGCGCCCGTGGCGGGTAAGGGTGAAATGCCCGTCATGGCTGGCGGTCAGCGTGACGGGGGCAGGGGCGGGATGGGCGCAGCCTTTGGCGCAGCCCGAGATATGGATCGTATCGTCGCTGTCCGGCGACAGATGCGCGGCGATGGCTTGGGCCGCATGGCGTGTGTCTGACAGGGCCTGACGGCAGCCGGGGGCGCCGGTACAGACCTGCACACGGCGGCGCGGATCGCTCGCGTCGGTGATAAAATCGGGCAGAGGAGCCAGGAGGGCGGCCCCTTCCATCAGAACCATGCGCCAAGGGGCCAGTCGCAGCGCGCCAAGCTTTGCCAGCTGCGCAAAGCTTTCCGCCGTGGTCTGGCCAAAGGAAAACCCGAGCAGCGTGCCTTGCGGGGTCACACCCGGCTCAGGGACGGGCGCAGCGGGCAGGGGGGCGGTATCCGCACCCGGCGGAGCCCCCCGCGTCGCGATATGCGCCGCCATGCGCCCCCGTCCGTCGGTCACGCCACCGGTGTCCAGAAACCATCGCGCCAGCGCCAGCGCAGCATCTGCGGCGGTATCCACTGTGATCGGTTGGCCCATCCCAGCCCCGTCCGCCCGGCAGATCAAGCCAGCGGCGCTGCGTTCGATGCGGATATCCGCAGAGGTGACCGTCAGCACAGGCCGCTCCCCGCAATCGATCGCAAAGCCGAACTTGCTGGGCAGGTCGGGCGCGTCGTCGCTGGAGAGCGCATGGGCCAGCGCTTGCGCCACGCGGTGGCTGTCGTCCCCATCCTGCCAGAACGGCGTCACGGTGATATTGCGCCGCGCCTCTGCGTCCAGATCGGCATCGACAAGGCCAATCTCGCGCAGCCCGTCAATCAGCGCGACATGGCTATCAGTTGTCACCCCCCGCAGTTGCAGGTTCGCGCGGGCCGACAGATCGATCATGCCGTTGCCATGGGTGCGCGCCAGCGTGGCAACGCGGCGGATTTGATCGGGGTTCAGCCGCCCCATCGGCACACGCAGCCGCACCACGAGCCCGTCCCCCGACATCATCGGCCGCAGCGCACCGGGGCACCAACCAAAGACCTGCGGCGCGCTCATGCGGGGCTTCCCAATTCGGCGAGGACAGAGTTGCGGCGCGAAGACCAAAGCCCCGCACGGTGCAACGCATCAAACCGCGCGCGCAATGCGGCAAGCGCTTGCGGGTTGGCATCTTGCATAAAGTCGACCAGATCATCGCGCCCCAGCGTGGCATCGAACATCAGGTCGAACAGGTGGTCCGGCACAACGCCCGCCAGATGCGCAAAGGCGGCAAGGTGATCCAGCGTCGCCGCGATCTCGGCGGCACCGCGGAAACCATGCGCCATCATGCCGGTGGCCCAATCAGGGTTGGCGGCACGGGCGCGCACGACACGGGCAAGCTCCTCGGTCAGGGTGCGGGCACGAGGCTGGTCAGGGCGGGTGGCGTCCAGATGATACAGCGCGGCAGCACCGCCCTTGCCCAAACGCTGCATCGCGGCGGCAAAGCCTGCTTCATGGGCGGCGTAATCCTCTGCCATCAGCAGATCGGTCTCGGGCAGGTCTTGCAGGTGCACGAAGCTATCGGCCCGCGTCAGCTGCGTCTCAAGCGCGTCGCGGGCATAGGTGATCTCTCCGCGCGCGTCGATCGCGTAGGACGACGCAGCCAGCCAGGCCTCTCCCGCCGCTGCGCGTGCTTCGTCGGAATAGTCATCCATCGCGGCGCCGATCCCCAAGCCATAAGAGCCGGGGCGCGGGCCAAAGACACGGGGGGTCTGGACCAGATATGGGTTGTCGGCAGCGCTTTCGGGACGCTCGGCCAGCTTGGCAATCGCCGCCTCGAACAGCTGCGCCAGACCGGGGAACATATCGCGGAACAGGCCCGACACCCGCAGGGTCACGTCAATGCGCGGACGGTTCAACAGCGCAAGCGGCAGAATATCGAACCCGCTGACGCGGTCGCTGCCGTCATCCCAGCGGGGCGACAGACCGGCCAGATGCAGCGCCATGGCAAACTCCTCGCCCGCGGTGCGGATGGTGGCAGAACCCCACATGTCCATGACCAACCCCTTGGGCCAGTCGCCATGATCCTGCAAATGCTTGCGCAGCAGTTCCTCGGCCAGTTTCACCCCTTGGGTATAGGCCGCCCGCGACGGTACAGCACGCGGGTCGGTGGTAAACAGATTGCGCCCCGTGGGCCGCACATCGCTGCGCCCGCGATAGGGCGATCCCGAAGGGCCGGGGGGCACGAACCGCGCAGACAAGGCCGCGATCAGCCCGTCGATCTCGCTCGCGCCATGATCGCCTGCACCAAATACATGCAGCCCGTCACCGTATTGCGTTTCCTTGATGTCGCAGACAAAGCGGTCGATGCGGGTCAACGCCTCTGCCGCGCTGGCACTGGCATCAAGACCTAGGTCCTGCTCTACGCCGCGGCCCTGCGCTTCGGTGCGGATATCAGCGATCAGCCGGTCGCGCCGCGCGGGGTCGAGCCCGTCTGCGGTAGAATATTCGTCGAGCAACCGTTCCAACCGGCCAAAGTCTTCGGGCAGTTTCGACGCCACGAGCGGCGGTGGCATATGCCCCACGGTGACGGCCCCGATGCGGCGCTTGGCCTGCGCGGCCTCGCCGGGATCGTTGACGATGAAAGGATAAATCACCGGCATCGGACCAATCAGCGCCTCGGGCCAACAGACCTCTGACAGGGCGACGGATTTGCCCGGCAGCCATTCCAGCGTGCCATGCGCACCGACATGCACCATCGCATCGGCCTGTTGTTGCAGCCACAGATAGAAGGCGACATAGCCCGTACGCGGCGTGCGGCTCAGATCGTGATAGTCGTCGTCCCGTTCGGCCAAAGTGCCGCGTTCGGGTTGTAGGGCAACCAGCAGCTTGCCACTGCGCAGCGCCGGAAAGCAGAACGCCCCGTCGTGAAACAGCGGATCGTCCTGCGGCGCGCCCCAGCTTTCGGTCAGATCATCGCGCAACGCCTGTGGCAGCTTTGCAAGCGCAGCCTCATACTCTGCCAGCGGCCAACGGATGGTTTCGGTGCCCAGACGGCTGGCAACCGTTTGCGTATCGGTAAAGTCCCCCGCATCCACGTCATAGCCTTGCGCCGCCATCTGGGCCGTCATCTCCCGCAGGGAGGCCAGCGCATCCAGCCCCAGCGCATGGGCCATGTTCCAATCTTTGCCGGGGTAAGTCGACAGCACCACACCCACAGACTTTGCCGCGTTGTCCTGCATCCGTAGCTGGTGCAAACGCAGCACCCGATCGGCGATGAAATCCACGCGGTTAGCATCGGCGCGATGGGCGAAACGGCTGTATTGCAGCGCCTCGTCCCGTTTGCCGGGCTGTTTAAAGCTGACGACGCCGCCAAAAAGACGGCCATCCACCTCGGGCAAGACGACATGCATCGCCAGATCGGTGGGCGACAGCCCGCGCTCTGATCCCGCCCAATCGCGTCGCCGCGCGGTGGACAGGGCCACCTGCAACACGGGGCAATCTGATGCGCCCAAGACCGAGGGTTCATCCGGTCCGCGCTGGGCGGAGAAAGCAGTGGCATTCACGATCACCGCCGGATCAAGCCGGGCAATCTGCTGCGCGATCCACGGGGCGGTTTCACCCTTTAGGCTGGGCGCGAACAGCCCCACGGCGTCAAAACCGCGGGCCTCGAGCGCCGTGATCAGGGCATCCACAGGGTCGGTATCGGCGGCCGTCAGATAGGACCGGTAGAATGTCACGATGGCGCGCGGCTTGTCAGATGCCTCCGGCGCGGGGATCACGCCTGTGTGGGGCTGGTAAAACCCTGCTTGAGGTACGGTCTTGGCCCCTTTTGCCGGCCCCGCATAAAGCCCTGCGGCCAGCGATAGCTGCGCCAGTGCCGCCTGCGCAGCCACCGCGCCACCTGTATCGCACAGATGTTGCAAGCGTCTTAATGTCGAATGGGGGAGCGTCGACAGCGCGTCGAGCCGTGGGTCGGGTTGGCCGTCCGCAGACAGCACCGCCAGCGCGATCTGCTGTTTGCGCGCCATATCTTGCAAGGTGGCAAGCCCGTAAGGCCAATAGCTCTCGCCGCCGATCAGCCGCACCAAAACCGCCTTGGCCCCCGCAAGGGTCTGTTCAGCATAGGTATCGACAGACAAAGGATGTTTCAGCGCCACCAGATTGGCCAGCCGCAACGACGGCAGCCCGCCTTCGGCACGATGCCAGCCCGCCGCGAAAGCCCCCAGATCACTGTCTGAAAAGGACAGCACAACCAGATCCGCCGGCGTCTGCCCCAAGTCTTGGGGCAGGTCGCTTTGATCCAGTCCGTGGCTTTCGCGAAAGACGACATGCATGGTGGCTTAGCCCTCTAGCACCGCGCGGATCGCGGCTTCGTTCACGTGGTCATGTTCCGCAATCACGACCAGCTGGCTGCGGCGCGGCGTGTCCCCCCAAGGGCGGTCGAACTGGCTGCGTACACGTTCGCCCACGGCCTGCACCAACAGACGCATCGGTTTGTCCTGCACAGCGATATAGCCTTTGACGCGCAGGATTTTCTGTTCGCGCGCCAGCCGCAGCACGGCGGCCTCGAGCGTGGCGACATCGGCAACTTCGCCCATGTCGATCACAACGCTTTCGAAATCGTCATGCTCGTGGTCATCATGCCCGTCGTGGTGGCTGGGGCGTGCGTCGATGTCATCCTCGGCGGCGGCTTCGAGCCCCAGTACAACGCGCGGGTCAATCACGCCTTCGGTCATCGGAATGATCGGCAGCTTGCGCGGCGCATGCGCCTCGATCACCTTGCGCGCGGCTTCTACGCCCTCAGGGCCCGCCAGATCGGCCTTGGACAGCAGCACGATATCGGCGCAGGCAATCTGGTCCTCGAACACTTCGGACAGCGGCGTTTCGTGATCCAGACTGTCATCCGCGTCGCGTTGTGCAGCGATGGCCTCCAGATCGGGGGCGAACTGCCCGCTCGCCACAGCTTCTGCATCGGCAAGGGTGATCACGCCGTCCACGGTGATGCGCGACCGGATTGCGGGCCAGTCAAACGCCTTGAGCAAGGGTTTGGGCAGCGCAAGGCCGGAGGTTTCGATCAGGATGTGATCCGGCGTTTGCGGCAAAGCCATCAACGCCTCGATCGTGGGGATAAAGTCATCGGCCACGGTGCAGCAGATGCAGCCGTTTGCCAGTTCGACGATGTTCTCGGCGGGGCAATTATCAATCGCGCAGGATTTCAGGATATCGCCATCCACACCGGCGGTGCCGAATTCATTGACCAGCACGGCCAGACGCTTGGAGCCCGCATTCTCCATCAGGTGACGGATAAAGGTGGTTTTGCCGGCACCCAGAAAACCGGTGATCACGGTGACGGGAATTTTGGTAAGGTTGGTCATTCGGTAGGCTCCTGTGGGGGAATGCGAGCGATGGATTGTTTGCGAAAAACCACGGGGCGTTCACGCCAGGGTACCACGCCATCGGTGGTCTGGGCATAGGCGGAAACGCCATTCACGATATCGGACAAATGCGCGTCGGTGTCGAGATCGCCATACACATAGGTCCAGCGTGACGGACCGCCCGACAGAACCATCGAACAGCCCCGCGAACAGGCCGACAGACATTCGGCACCGCGCAGCTGCACACCGTCAGGCAGGTGCCCCGACAGCGCGTCAAACAGCTGTTGCCCGGGGCGCGGCGCGTCCTCGGCGGTGATCTGACCTGCGCGGCAGGTGGTGCAGATGGTGACGGTGACCGGTTGATCCGTGGTGGTCATATCTTGCCTCATACGTCGATGGGCCAAGGGGGATCGCCAGCAGCGAACGACATGCGAACAGCGTTCTAGGCCAGTCGCGAAACACCCCGTTCGCCCGTTACAAACTATGCTGGCAGGTCTCCCGGCTTGCGGATCTAAGGCAGCTTGCCTTGCGAACCTTCACCTTCCCAGCCATCGGGCCAGTGGTTGAAAGGTCTCTCCGGTCACGGTCGCGGGGGCGGCTGCGCTTGGCGCTGACCCAAGGCTGGATCAATGCGTATCGCGTTCCCTCTTCGCCTGTCTGGGACAGGAACCAACATACGCCCTGCATTGGTCATTTGCCCGCCTCTGTCAAGCAGCGGCTGTCATAACGCGGGGGCCAAACCCGCTTTGCGCGGATTTTACCGCGACCGCCCCCCGTGCTGGCGCGCTGCGGATGCTTGACGGGATCATCGCAGGCTGACACCAAGGGCTGCACAAAAACCACGAGGTTCCGCCATGCCCACCCGCGCTATCATGATCCAGGGCACCGGATCGAATGTGGGGAAATCCATGCTGGTGGCGGGACTATGCCGCGCCGCGACGCGCCGCGGTCTCTCTGTTGCGCCGTTCAAGCCGCAGAATATGTCGAACAACGCCGCCGTCACCGACGATGGCGGAGAGATTGGCCGCGCCCAGGCCTTGCAAGCGATTGCCTGCGGACGACCCCTGTCGGTGCATATGAACCCCATTTTGCTGAAACCGGAAACCGATAGCGGGTCACAGGTGATCGTGCAGGGACACCGCCACAGCACCCTGCAAGCGCGCGATTTCAGCAAGGCCCGCGCAGGGCTGATGGCCCCCGTGCTTCAAAGCTTCGGTATCCTCGGACAAAGCGCCGATTTGATTATCGTCGAAGGGGCGGGCAGCCCGGCTGAAACGAACCTGCGCCAGAACGACCTTGCCAACATGGGCTTTGCCCGCGCCGCAGGCGTGCCCGTCGTGCTGGCCGGCGATATCAACCGTGGCGGCGTCATCGCCCAGATTGTCGGCACCCAAGTGGTGATGGACCCGGAAGATGCAGCGATGATCACCGGCTTTCTGGTCAACAAGTTCCGCGGCGACGTGAGTCTTTTTGACGACGGCTACCGCGAGATTGAACGCCGCACCGGCTGGACCGGTTTTGGCACCCTGCCATGGTTCGCCAATGCCCATCTGCTGCCCGCCGAAGACGCGGTGGACCTGTCGCGTGCCCCATCGGCGGGCGGTTTCCACATCGTCTGCCCGATGCTGTCGCGCATCGCCAATTTCGACGACCTTGACCCGCTCGCGGCAGAGCCGTCGGTGCGCTTGACCATGGTGCCCCCCGGTACGCCGCTGCCCGCAGACGCCGATCTGGTGATCCTGCCGGGCACGAAATCCACCCGCGGCGATCTCGCGTTCCTGCGCGCTCAAGGGTGGGACATCGACCTATATGCTCATGTGCGGCGCGGCGGCGCGGTGCTGGGAATTTGCGGCGGCTACCAGATGCTGGGTCGGTTTATCGAGGATCCTCAGGGCTTTGAGGGACCTGCGGGTCGCGAAGAGGGGCTGGGCCTGCTGGACGTCGAAACCCGTATGGCACCGGACAAGACCCTGACCCGCGTCACCGCAGACCACACCGCGACCGCCACCCAGATCGACGGCTATGAAATCCACATCGGCCAGACCGTGGGGGCCGATTGCACCGCCCCGTTCTCGCACATCAACGGTGTGCCAGACGGGGCAGGGTCGCGCGACGGCAAGATCAGCGGCACCTATCTGCATGGGCTGTTTACCAATGACGCGTTCCGTACCGCGTGGTTGCAACAGCTGGGGCTGACTGCGGGTCCGACCTCCTACAGTCAGACCGTCGAAGACACGCTCGATGCGTTGGCCGACCACATGGAAACACATCTGGACGTGTCTGCGCTGCTGGCGAGTGCCGCGCCGGTTGCATAATGCAGGCCTGACCTATGGTCACGATCACGACGCTTGCTTAATTGCGGGATCGCGGGGATACATGCTGTCAAATTTACGCAAAGGACCTCTCCAATGGAACGTAACCTGACCCTCGTCGCGCTGTTTGCTGCCCTGATTGCAGCGCTTGCGTTGATCCCTAAATTTACACTGGGCTTTGGCGTGCCGATCACGGCGCAAAGCCTTGGTATCATGCTCTGCGGGACCGTGCTGGGGGCGAAACGCGGCGCGCTGGCGGTATTGCTCTTCTTGCTGTTGGTCGCCCTTGGCCTGCCGCTTCTGGCGGGTGGCAACGGCGGGCTTGGCGCGTTCATGCTGCCGTCGTCGGGCTTTTTGATCGGCTTTCCCGTGGCGGCTTTTGTCACTGGCCTGATCGTCGAAAAATGGTACGGGCCGTCGCTGACCCTCGTTGCGGCCGTCGCCTCGGTCATCGGCGGGATCGTAGTGCTTTATATCTTCGGGATCATTGGCCTGTCGATCGCGTTGGACAAATCGTTGCTTGAATCCGCTGCCCTTGTCACCGTGTTCATCCCCGGCGACCTGATTAAAGCCGTGCTTGCGGGCTTTATCACCAGCGGTCTGGCCAAAGCGCGTCCTGCCAGCGTCCTGTCGCGCAGCTGATCCGGCACTGAGCTTGAAAAGCGAAAGCGTCCCTAGCCGGGGGCGCTTTTTTCATTGCTATGTTAGGCAGCGCCTTACGGCCGCGCATAGACATCCTCGTAGCGGATAATATCATCCTCGCCAAAATAGCTGCCGGTCTGGACCTCGATCAGTACCATGGGCAGTTTGCCGGGATTTTCCATCCGGTGAACGGACCCGAGCGGAATATAGACCGACTGGTTCTCGCTGATCAGCTTCACCGTCTCGTCCACAGTGACTTTTGCGGTGCCTTCGACCACAATCCAATGTTCCGACCGGTGATGGTGGCTTTGCAAGCTGAGCGCGGCACCGGGGTTCACAACGATGCGTTTCACCTGAAACCGTCCGCCGATTACAAGGCTTTCGTACCACCCCCAAGGCCGGTAATCGCGCGGCAACTGCACCGCTTGGCTCGCATCACGTTTCTTCAGGGCATCAACGGCTTCCTTCACCCGCTGCGCCTGCGATTTATCCGCGACCAGCACCGCATCGCCCATGGCAACGGCGATGATATTGTCCAGCCCGATGCCCACCAGCTGCAACCCGTCGGTTTCCGACCGCAGCAGGGTGCCCGCGCAGTCGATCGCCGTGGCATTGTCGGAACAGACATTCCCTGCCGTATCCGGCCCGCTTTCCAGCCAGACAGCATCCCAACCGCCCAAGTCGGACCAGCCGGCGGCGAAAGGCATCACCGCCAGGTTATCTGCCTTTTCCATGATTGCATAATCGACAGAGATATCATCGGCTTGGCCCCACGCCTCTGCCTCGAGACGGGTAAACCCCAGATCCGAATCCGCCCCGTCGAGCGCTGCGGTGACGGCGCTGATCAGGTCGGGGGCGTGGGTGTGGTAAGCATCAAGGATCGCCTGCGCGGTAAACAGGAAAATGCCCGCGTTCCACAGAAAATTCCCTGCCTCCAGCATCGCGGTCGCGGTCGGGCCGTCCGGCTTTTCGATAAAGCGCGCAAGGGGTTGCGGGGATTTGGCTGTGGCGTCTGCATCCGCGGCAAGCTCAAGATAACCATAGCCCGTTTCGGCCCGCGTGGGCGTTATGCCGAATGTGACCAGATCACCAGCCTGCGCCCGCGGAACGGCCGCCTGCACCGTCTGGGCAAAGGCATCACAATCGGGGATCACATGGTCCGACGGGGCCACCAGCATCAGCGCCTGCGGATCAGTTTGTGCGACGTATAGTGCGGCGGCGAGGATTGCAGGGGCGGTATTGCGCCCGTCAGGTTCAATCAAGATCGCCTGCGCCGTCATTTCGACCTGCGCCAGTTGTTCGGTCACGATGAACCGAAAAGGGTCCCCCGTCACAATGATCGGAGCGGCAAATTCGGGGCCGGACAGGCGACGGGCAGAGATCTGGAACAGACTTTCGTCGCCCATCAGTTTGGCAAACTGCTTGGGGTAGCATTTGCGCGACAGTGGCCAAAGACGTGTGCCCGACCCGCCGCAAAGAAGAATGGCTTGCATCATCGGGGCATTAAATCTGAAAAATTCTAACGAGAGATTAATCAAATGCGAGTGATTTAGCTCCGCAGCCTTTCCTGCTCCAAAAACCAATCATAGGTTTCGCGCAACCCGTCTTCCAAATCGATCCTTGCGCGCCATCCCATATCGGCCAGCCGCGAGACATCCATCAGCTTGCGCATTGTCCCGTCGGGCTTAGACCTGTCGAACACCAGCCGCCCTTCAAACCCTGTGACCTCTGCCACCATCTGCGCCAGCGCGGCGATGCTGACATCGCGGCCCGTGCCCACGTTGATATGGCTGAGCATGGGGTGCGTATTCGCGGCGTAAACGTCACGCGGCAGGTCGAGCACAAACAGCGACGCTTCCGCCATATCGTCCACATGCAGAAATTCCCGCATCGGTTTGCCGCTGCCCCAAATCACAACCTCCGCCGCCCCGTCGCGCGTGGCCTCGTGGAAACGGCGGATCAGGGCGGGCAAAACATGGCTGTTCTGCGGATGAAAATTATCCCCCGGTCCATAGAGATTCGTTGGCATCACACTGCGATAATCCACGCCATATTGCCGGTTATAACTTTCGCAAAGTTTAATGCCCGCGATCTTGGCGATGGCATAAGGCTCGTTCGTGGGCTCAAGCGGGCCAGTCAGCAGGGCCTCTTCCGCCATCGGCTGCGCCGCGTCACGCGGATAGATACAAGAGCTGCCCAGTTGCAGCAGCTGTTGAACCCCCGCCGCAAACGCCTGATGGATCACATTGCATTCGATCATCAGGTTTTCGTAAATGAACTCAGCCGGATATGTATTGTTCGCCATGATCCCGCCAACCTTGGCTGCGGCGAGGATCACCACATCCGGTGCCTTAGAACGCATGAAGTCACGCACCGCCGCCTGATCGGTCAGGTCCAGTTCCGCACGGGTGCGCGTCACCAGCTCCAACGCCTCCCCAGCATCCTTGCGCGCCTGTAGCTGCCGCAAGATCGCTCCCCCGACCATGCCGCGATGCCCTGCGATATAGATCTTCCGCATGGGCCTACCCGTTCTCGAGCGGGATCGGCAGATCCAGCCCGTGCTCTTTCAACAACGCATGCCGCCGCGCGACTTTCAGATCATTCGCCACCATCTCTGCACACATCTCTTGCGCGGTGATCTGCGGTTCCCACCCGAGTTTCTTCTTCGCCTTGGCGGGCGACCCCAGCAGCGTCTCCACCTCGGCGGGGCGGAAATACTGCGGATCAATGCGCATCACCATATCTCCGGGGCTGACCGCGGGGGCATCTCCCCCGTTGACGCTATCGACAACCGCATATTCATCCACGCCCGTCCCTTCGAACCGCAGGGTGATCCCCAGCTCAGCCGCCGACCACGTGATGAACTGGCGCACGGAATACTGCACGCCCGTGGCGATCACGAAATCCTCTGCCACGTCCTGCTGCAGCATCATCCACTGCATGCGCACGTAATCCTTGGCGTGCCCCCAATCGCGCAGCGCGTCGAGGTTGCCCATATAAAGACACCCCTCCAACCCCTGCGCGATATTGGCCAAGCCGCGCGTGATCTTGCGCGTGACAAAGGTTTCGCCACGGCGGGCGCTTTCGTGGTTAAAAAGGATGCCGTTGCAGGCATAGATCCCATAGGCCTCGCGGTAGTTTACCGTGATCCAATAGGCGTACATCTTGGCAACCGCATAGGGGCTGCGCGGGTGAAAGGGTGTTTCCTCCGTCTGTGGTGTCTCTTGGACCAAGCCATACAGCTCAGAAGTTGATGCTTGGTAAAAGCGGGTCTTTTTTTCCAATCCCAGAAAACGGATAGCCTCTAACAGCCGCAGGGCCCCGTTGGCGTTCACCTCTGTCGTATATTCGGGCGTCTCGAAACTGACCGCGACATGGCTTTGCGCGCCAAGGTTATAGACCTCGTCCGGCTGCACCTCGCGCATGATCCGCGTCAGGTTCGAACTGTCGGTGAGGTCGCCATAATGCAGGATCAGATCGGGGTCATCCTCGTGAGGGTCTTGATAAATATGATCAATCCGCTGCGTATTGAGAGATGACGATCGCCGCTTGATCCCATGCACCTCATATCCTTTTTCCAGCAACAACTCCGCCAGATAGGACCCGTCTTGACCGGTGATGCCGGTGATCAGCGCGCGTTTTACCATCAGGGCCCCTAAACAAAAAATGTGCCTGCCCGAGGGGGCAGACACATCAGTAACTACTCAACTTAGAGGATTTTGGCGAGTCTTGATGCAATCAGAAGGTTTGATCGTAATCGCCAACGTCCGGCTCTGTCCGGATCACCGCGTCCAGATCGGCAAAGATCGCGCGCAATTCTTCTTCGGATTCAGAGCTTTCGCAGACCACCACAAGGTTCGGCGTGTTCGAAGAGGCGCGCACCAGCCCCCAGCTGCCGTTGTCCAGGATCACCCGCGCACCGTTCACGGCCACGACCTCTTTCACGGGGCGGCCACCCAGTTCAGTCACATCTTTCAGCTTGGCGACGATCCGGTCGAGGATGTTGTATTTGTCCTCGTCCGACGCATAGGGCGACATGGTGGGCGTCGAGAACGTATGCGGCAGGGCGCGGCGCAGGTCCGACATCTTCATGTCGGGGTTACGGTCCATCAGCTTGCAGACCTCTACCGCGACGCGCATGCCGCAGTCATAGCCGCGCCCGATGGGTTCAGCCAAGAAATAGTGGCCGGATTTTTCAAACCCCGCCAACGCGCCCAACTGTTTGACCCGCCGTTTCATGTGGCTGTGGCCGGTTTTCCAATAATCCGCCGTCGCGCCATTGGCCTGCAACACGGGGTCAGAGGCATAAAGCCCGGTTGATTTAACATCGGCGACAAAGGTGCTGTTGGGATAGATCGCGGACAGGTCGCGCGCCATGATGACGCCCATCTTGTCGGCGAAGATCTCTTCGCCCTCGTCATCCACCACGCCGCAGCGGTCGCCGTCGCCGTCAAACCCAAGCGCGAAATCCGCGCCCGAGGCTTTCACGCTGTCGGACATATCATGCAGCATTTCCATCGCTTCGGGGTTCGGGTTGTAATGCGGGAACGTGTAATCCAGCGTGTTGTGGCTATCGACCACCTCGACCCCCAGACGGCGGAACAGTTCGGGCGCAAAGGCGGCTGCGGTGCCGTTCCCCGTGGCGCAGACGACCTTGAGCTTACGGGTCATTTTGAAGTCGCCCACCAGATCATCCAGATAGGCTTCGCGCACGCCATCGACGAATTCATATTTGCCGCCTTCGCGCTGTTCGCCACGTCCTTCCAGCACGATATCGCGCAGCTCTGCCATCTCGTCAGGGCCGTGGGTCAACGGGCGTTCAAAGCCCATCTTCACGCCCGTCCAGCCATTGGGGTTATGCGAGGCGGTGACCATCGCCACCGCAGGCGCATCCAGATGGAATTGCGCGAAATAGGCCATGGGCGACAGGCAGGGGCCGATATCCTTGACGTGAATACCCGCCTGCATCAGGCCCAAAATCAGCGCATTTTTAATCGATAGGGAATAGTCGCGGTAATCATTGCCGACAGCGATAACGGGCTCGATCCCGCGCTGTTGCATCTGCGTGCCCAGACCAAGGCCAAGCGCGGTGATGCCCGGCAGGTTGATCGCCTCGGGGTACTGCCAGCGCGCGTCATATTCGCGAAACCCGGTGGGGACGATCATCGGATCGCGCAGAAATTCCCATGTGTTCGGCGTAACTTTGTTCAACGGCTTGGTCATGAAAATATCCTGATCTATCGGCGTTTAAATATTGCTCTCTTCGATAGAAGGATTGCCCGCAGGGATCAACTGACAGCTTGGGCGCGGGACGGTTATTTGCCGAGTGCGCAGCCGGCTGCCCGACGAACGATCTGCACCGACCAAAAGCGGGCAGACATGAAAACGCCCCGCCCTTCGGTAAAAGGACGGGGCGCAACGGCCTTGAACTAGGTGACCCTTAGCCGATGATGGCGTTCAACGTGGCCGAGGGGCGCATAACCGCTTCGGTCTTGGCGGGGTCGGAATGGAAGTAGCCCCCCAGATCGACCGCTTTGCCCTGAACCTCGGCCAGCTCGGCCATGATCTTGTCCTCATTCGCGGCCAGTTTTTCCGCGATGGGGGCAAAATGTTCGGCCAATGCGGCGTCGTCACTCTGGCTTGCCAGCGCCTGTGCCCAATAGAGGGCAAAGTAATAGTGGCTGGCGCGGTTGTCCGGTTCGCCCACTTTGCGCGATGGCGATTTATTATTGTCCAGAATGCCTTGGGTCGCGGCGTCTACCGCTTTGCCCAAGATGCCCGCTTTGACGTTGTCCTTCTGGTCCGCGAGGAACTTCAGGCTTTCGCCCAACGCACAGAATTCGCCCAGGCTGTCCCACCGCAGATGGTTTTCTTCAACCAGCTGCTGCACGTGCTTGGGGGCGGACCCGCCCGCACCGGTTTCAAACAGGCCACCGCCCTGCATCAGCTTGACGATCGACAGCATCTTGGCCGAGGTGCCCAGTTCCAAAATCGGGAACAGGTCGGTCAGATAGTCGCGCAGCACGTTGCCGGTGATCGCGATCGAAGTCTCGCCCTTGCGGATCGTCTCGAGCGTCTGGCGCGTGGCCTTGGCGGGGGACATGATCTGGAACTTGTCGGCCACGCCCTTGGCTTCAAGGATCGGCTTTACATAGGCGATCAGCTCTGCGTCATGGGCACGGTTCTCGTCCAGCCAGAAGATCGCTTCGCAGCCTTCGGCTTTCTGACGGTCGATGGCCAGCTGTACCCAGTCTTCGATCGGGGCCTTACGGGCAGACGCCGCGCGCCAGATATCATTCGCCTCGACGCTGTGCTCGGAAATCACGTCGCCATTGGCGGCGATCATTTTCACGGTGCCGTCAGCCGGAATTTCAAAGGTGGTGGGGTGCGACCCGTATTCCTCGGCTTTCTGCGCCATCAAACCGATGTTCTGCACAGTGCCCGACGTGGTCGGGTCCAGCGCGCCGGTTTCTTTGAAGTAATTAATGCTTTCTTCATAGACGGGGGCGTATGAATTGTCAGGAATCACGCAGTTGGTGTCGTGTTCCTTATTGTCGGGGCCCCAGCCTTTGCCGCCGGCGCGGATCAGCGCGGGCATGGACGCGTCGATGATTACGTCGGATGGCACGTGCAGATTGGTGATCCCTTTGTCGGAGTTCACCATATACATCGGCGGGCGTGCATCCATCGCGTCTTTGACGGCTTGGGTGATCTCGGCGTTGTCCTTAATACGCTCCATCATGTCGCCGATGCCTGCGTTCGGGTTCACACCCGCCGCCTTCAGCTCGTCACCGTATTTGTCGAACACGGGCTTCAGGTATTCACGCACAGCGTGGCCAAAGATGATCGGGTCCGACACTTTCATCATCGTCGCCTTCATGTGCAACGAAAACAATGTGCCTTCTTTTTGGGTCTCTTCGATCTGCTCGGCCAGGAATTTATCCAGCGCCTTGGCAGACATATACGTGGTGTCGACCACAGTGCCCGCAGGGAAAGAAACGCCGTCCTTCAACACGGTCTCGGACCCGTCAGCGCCGACATGCACAATCTTGGCCGCACCGGCTTGCGCGTCGGTGAGCGTCAGCGATTTCTCGTTCGAAAAGAAATCACCGCCCGACATCGACGATACTTTGGTTTTGCTGTCCTTGGACCATGTGCCCATCGAGTGGGGGTTCGCCATCGCGTATTTCTTGACCGCATTGGCCGCACGACGGTCAGAGTTACCCTCGCGCAGAACAGGGTTCACAGCAGAGCCCTTGATCGCGTCATAGGCCGCACGGGCTTTCTTTTCCGCGTCGGTGCTTGGGGCTTCGGGATAGTCGGGCAGAGCGTAGCCCTGACCCTGCAATTCCTTAACCGCGGCAACCAGCTGCGGCACCGACGCCGAAATGTTCGGCAGCTTGATCACATTGGCGTCGGGCGTTTTCACCAGATCGCCCAGGATCGCCAGATCGTCAGACTGTTTTTGCGCATCGGTCAGCGCGTCGGGGAAAGCCGCGAGAATGCGCCCCGACAAGGAAATATCACGGGTGCCCACAGAAACGCCCGCCGCATCGGCAAAGCTGCGGATGATCGGCAGCAGCGAATAGCTCGCCAGTTCGGGGGCCTCGTCGACCTGTGTGTAAATGATGTCGGGTGTCTGCGTGTCAGCCATGGTATCCAGCCTTTCCTAAAGTTTGGTATGCGATAGTACACTTAGTTTGAAATATCCACCTCCACTGCGCTTCCGGGGCGGGGAAAGTACACTGCGCGGCGGCGAAGGGCGCAGGATAACCATCGCACCCTCACATAGCGCGGAACGGATGAATGCAAAACGAATCACGTCGTGCCCTATACTATTAATCAAGTTGAAAGTGTTTTCGGTGATACACGTGCAGGTTCGGCGGCTTAGCCTATGCCGTGTCGCTCTGTTCGCTGGTTCAACCATCGGGTGCTAGTTCCCTGTGGTAATAGCTGATTCTTTACAAATTCGGGTCGCAAACACGTTAAGATACCGCTAAGCGCTGCCGAATTCGCTCTTAACGACCTGAAAAGCTGGGACATTGATAGCGTTTGTAAAACAACACGATGCGACCAATAATAAAAGACGCAGGGCATATTCCGATACTGCCAGACTGCGCAGGATGCAGATCAATAGACCATATGACCTGACTGAAGGGGCAGTGCTGTCATGACTGACCGAAGGGAAGACGGGACAAGCAAAGACGGGCGCGTCGCCCGAGGCGAGATTACCCGCGAGCGGGTGCTTGATGCCGCCGAACGTTGCTTTGCCGAACGGGGCTTTGATGCGATCAGCATTCGCCAGATTGCCCGAGAGGCCGACGTGACCCTTGGCGTTGTCGGCTTTCACGGGGGCACGAAACAGGAACTGTTCCTGACCGTTTTGAAACGCCGGGTCGAAACCTTGAATGCGCTGCGTATCTCCAGGCTGTCCACTTTGAAAGCGACCGAAAGACTGACGCTGGAAACCCTGATCGACGCCTATGTAACGCCCTACCTCGAAATCGCCTCGCGCGGGGATCCACAATGGCGCGCCTATGCGCAATTGGTGGCGCGGATCGTGTCCGACGAACGCTACTATCTCGAAGCCGGCCCGCTGTATGATCGTGTCGCCGCCGTCTACCTCGACGAGATGGAGCGTTTATGCCCCGATGCCGGCCGCGACCAGCTTGCCGCGCTGTTGTCGCTGACCGTGGCCTCGATGGTTTCTATTGTCGCAAGCGGCATCCGCATCGCAGGGTTGGCGCAAAGCGAAGTGCCCGACAGTCCCTTAGCATATCGCGATCTGTTGCTTGATTTTTGTGTGGGTGGCGTTCTGCGGGCGCTTGAGCCAAAGTGCTAGAAAGCTCAACACGATAAAAGGCCCGTCATCATGAAATCCTACCCCAAAGTCTGGTTCCTGCGACACGGCGAAACCGAATGGAACGCAGAGGGCAGGGTGCAAGGCCAGACCGAATCCGTGCTGTCTGAACGGGGCAAGATCCACGCGCAGCAACAGGCCGAACTGATGGCCCCGATCCTTGCGCAGAACCCACCCTGCATCGTGTCGCCGCTCAAACGCACGCGCCAGACTGCGGATATCGCGCTCGGCGGGCGGGACTACCAGACCGACGATCGCCTGAAAGAGATTTTCGCCGGCAGCTGGGAAGGACACCTGCGCGCCGATATCTTCAAGAACCTCCCCGAAGGCATCACGCCGCAAAGTCCGCATATGGAATTCTATTGCGCCGCACCCGATGGCGAAGGCTTTGACGTGTTTCAGGCGCGGGTGAATGCCTTTGTCGACACGCTGACCGAACCCACCGTGATCGTTGCCCACGGGCTCAGCGGGCAGCTTTTGCGTGGTGCGCTTTGTGGTCTTAGCCGCGACGAATTGGGCCAGCTCTCGAACCGTCAGGGCTGCGTCTACGTGCTGGAAAACGGCGCAGAAACGGTGTTGTCGCTTGACTAAGGACGCTGCGGCTGTGGCCCCTTGCTGTGTCGCGATCGTGGGATGCGGGTTAATCGGGGCCAGCTGGGCCGCCCTGTTCCAGCATGCCGGCCACACTGTGCGCGCATGGGATCCCGACACGGGTGCCCGCGGCGGGTTTGCCGCCCGCGTGGCAGGGCCTTTGACGCAGCTGCAACAGATCAAGACGGGTGCTGCACCGCAGGGCGACCTGACCGTCCACGACAGATTAGAGGACGCTCTTCGAGGCGCGGTCCTGATTCAGGAAAACGCGCCCGAAAACATACCGCTGAAACACCGGCTTTATGCGCAGATCGAAGCGGCGGTGCCGCGCGATGTGATCATCGCCTCCAGCACCTCGGCGCACCCGTGGTCGGACCTTGTACCGGGGATGCACGCCCCCGACCGTCTGATCACCGCCCACCCGTTCAATCCGCCGCATCTGGTGCCGCTGGTCGAACTCTATGGCCCTGACCCGAAAGTGGTCGACTGGGCCGAAGCATTCTACCGCAGTCTCGGCTCCGCCCCCGTGCGATTGAAAAAAGACGCGGTAGGGCATATTGCCAACCGTCTGTCGTCGGCCCTGTGGCGCGAGGCGGTGCATATCGTTGCCGACGGCATCGCGGATGTCGACGCGGTGGACATGGCGCTGGTCAACGGGCCGGGGCTGCGCTGGTCGGTCTTGGGGGCGCATATGGCCTATCACCTTGGCGGGGGCGTGGGGGGCATGGCGGGCTATCTCGAACACTTGGGGCCAAGCCAGCAAAAACGCTGGGACAGCTTAGGCTCGCCCACACTGGACGCCGACACCCGCGCGCGACTGGTAGAGGGTGTGAACACCGAAGCCGCAGGCCGCAGCATTACCCAGCTGGAGGCAGAGCGCGACGCAGCCCTGATCGAACTTGCGCAGATGCGGCAGCGCTTGGCAGCGCAAAAAGATTAAAGATGGCTTAAAGCCCTAGAGCGACTTGCGCGCCCGCATCGCCGCAGTGATCGTCCCGTCGTCGAGGTAGTCAAGCTCGCCGCCGATGGGCACCCCTTGGGCCAGTGACGTCAACCGCACCTGACCTTCCAGCTGGTCGGCGATGTAATGCGCCGTGGTTTGCCCGTCGATGGTGGCGTTGAGCGCGAGAATAACCTCAGATACGGCATCTTCACGCACACGATCGATCAAGCGTGGTATGCGCAATTCCTGCGGACCAATGGCATCCAGCGCCGACAGCGTGCCGCCCAACACATGATACCGCCCCTTGAACACGCCGGACCGTTCCATCGCCCATAGATCGGCGACATCTTCGACGACGCAAATCTCGCCATTGGCGCGTTTTTCCGAAGTGCAGATATCGCAGACGTCCGTGGTGCCGACATTGCCGCAGTTGATACATTCACGCGCCGTCGCCGCCACGGTCTGCATCATATCGGCCAAGGGGGTCAGCAACAGCGCGCGTTTACGGATCAGATGCAGCACCGCCCGGCGGGCCGAGCGTGGCCCCAATCCGGGCAGGCGCGCCATCAGGTCGATGAGCGCATCAATGTCGCGTGTGCTGCTCATCCGTGGACCCCCATGGCGTTGGTGTGAAAGAGTTTTAATGCCTTCGGCGAGGATTTAACCCCATTTGGAAGGATCAGAACGGCAGCTTCATATCCGCGGGCAGACCCATGCCTTCGGTCAGCTTGCTCATCTCGGACTGGGCGCGATCCGTAGCTTTGGTCTGCGCGTCCTTGATGGCGGCGAGGATCAGGTCTTCGACGACTTCTTTTTCGTCGCCGTTAAAGATCGACGGGTCAATATCCAGCGACTTCAGCTCGCCCTTGGCAGTGCAGGTCGCCTTGACCAGACCGGCACCGGATTCACCTTCGACGATGATATTGTGCATGTCTTCTTGCAGCTGCGCCATCTTGCCCTGCATTTCCTGCGCGCTCTTCATCATTTTGGCCATGTCACCCATGGCACCCAAACCTTTAAGCATGTGGTCGTCTCCTGTAGCTTTATTTGCTTATGTATATGCGGTCTTTGCCGCGGTCCGACAAGGGGGGCAGAGGCCAGAGAGGCGGCGACGAGACCGGCAGGCTCAGTCGTCCTCGAAGGGGTCCCATTCGTCTTCGACCTCGGGCAGCGCTTCGGACACAGCGGCGGCGGCGATTTCTTCCGGCGTGCGGATCGACAGGATCTTGGCCCCCGGAAAGCTCGCCATGACGGCCTGCATCAGCGGATGGTTTTCGGCCTGCGATTTCAGCGCGTTTTCCTTGGCGTCGCGGATTTCGGCGATGGTTTTGGCGCTGCTGTCGCCCACGATGGTCACCGCCCAGCGGTTGCCGGTCCACAGTTGCAGCCGCGTGCCAAGGCGCTGCGCCAAATCGCGGGGGGCGGTATCCGTCGGGGTGAATTCAATCCGGCCCGGTTGGTAGGCGGCAAGGCGGACCGAGGTTTCGACCTCCACCAGCAGCTTGACGTCACGGTTGCTGCGGATCAGTTCGACCACATGTTCAAAGCTCGGATATTGGGCCAGCGCCGAGGACACGGCCGGGGCAAGTGCTGCCATCGTCGCGCCGCCCGCAGGCCCGCCCGACATCTGCTGGCTGCCCATTGCGCCGGTCGATCCATTCCCCGAGGGCACCGCGGCACCCCCGCCCGGACCTTGTGGCGAGGCAGGCGGCGGCGTGGCGTTGGCCAGCTTGCGCGCCAGTTCTTCCGGACTGGGCAGATCGGCCACATGGGTCAAGCGGATCACTGCCATTTCGGCGGCCATCATCGCGTTGGGGGCGCTGGCGACTTCGTCCAGCGCTTTCAGCAGCATCTGCCACAGACGGGTCAGCACCCGCATCGGCAGGGTCTCGGCCATGCTCACGCCGCGGGTGCGCTCTTCGGGGGAAACGGTGGGATCTTCGGCGGCATCGGGGGTGATCTTGACCACGGATACCCAGTGGGTGATCTCGGCCAGATCGCGCAGCACGGCCATCGGGTCGGCCCCATCCGAATACTGGTTGCCCAGCTCGTTCAGCGCGCCGGCCGCATCGCCGCGCAGGATCATATCGAACAGGTCCAGCACCCGCCCGCGGTCCGCCAGCCCCAGCATGGCGCGCACCTGCACGGCCGTTGTTTCGCCCGCGCCATGGCTGATCGCCTGATCCAGCAACGACGTCGCATCGCGCGCCGACCCTTCGGCGGCGCGGGTGATCAACGCCAGCGCGTCATCGGCAATCTGTGCATTCTCCGCCGTGGCGATCTTGCGCATCAGCGCGATCATCACCTCGGGTTCAATCCGGCGCAAATCAAAGCGTTGGCAGCGCGACAGCACAGTCACGGGCACTTTACGGATCTCGGTCGTGGCGAAGATGAATTTGACGTGCTCGGGCGGTTCCTCAAGCGTCTTCAGCAGCGCGTTGAACGCGCCGGTCGACAGCATGTGCACCTCGTCGATGATATAGACTTTGTACCGGGCCGAGGCCGCGCGGTAATGCACACTGTCGATAATCTCGCGGATATTGCCGACGCCGGTGTTCGATGCGGCGTCCATCTCCATCACGTCGACGTGGCGGCCCTCCATAATGGCGACGCAATGTTCGCAAACACCGCAGGGGTCCGTCGTCGGCCCGCCATTGCCGTCCGGCCCGATGCAGTTCATCCCCTTGGCGATGATCCGCGCCGTGGTGGTTTTGCCAGTCCCGCGGATGCCGGTCATGATGAACGCCTGCGCGATGCGATCCGCCTCGAACGCGTTTTTCAGCGTGCGTACCATCGCGTCCTGACCGACCAGATCGGCAAAGGTTTCAGGCCGGTATTTGCGGGCCAATACGCGATAGGCAGAGGGTGCTGTCATGACGATCCTGCAAGATTCGATTAAGGCCCTGAACCTAGAGCATCCAAAGGATGCCGCCAACCGCAACCGAGGCAAAGCTGAAAATCACCGCCAGCGTCTTCATCCGCGCATTGGGTTGGGCATTGGCATGGTGGTCGTTCAGTCGGTCCAGCGTCTTGGTGGCCGCATCATGGGCCGCCCAAAAGATATAGACCGCCGCCACGACAAAGATCGAGGCGACAGCTTTCGCGGCCCATGTCGGGTCGAAATCCCCGAACACCGCCTTAAGCCCGATCGCTACGGCAAGCGATGCCATGCCGGTGCGCATCCATCCCGCAAAGGTGCGTTCATTCGCCAGAATCGTGCGGTCTTCGGCCCAATCGGTGCGGTTCTCGGCCAGTTCATTGCTTTTATTCATTGAACTATTGTGCGCCTCGCGCGTTACGCTGACAATAATATTTGACATTGCGGGGACAGAATTATGCGGTTGCGTGGCATCAGACGAAGCAAAAACGTAGAGGTGCGCCGCGGCGGGGGCGGTAGGGGTGCCGGTCGTGCGGGCGGTCTGGGGATCGTCGGCGTTCTGGCTGTGCTGGCAATCGGGTATTTTACCGGAATAGACGTATCGCCCTTGCTCGGTGGTGGGGGCGCGCCGCAAACCCAGCAGGGCGCACCCGTGTCTGAAAGTGACGGCGAAGCCACGCAATTTACCGCACAGGTTCTGGCCACCACAGAAGACGTCTGGGGCGAGATTTTCCCACAGCAGTTGGGCCGTGACTATGTGCCGCCCAAGCTGGTCGTCTTTTCAAACGTGACGCAAAGCGCGTGTGGCGGGGCCTCTGGCGCGACGGGGCCGTTCTACTGCCCTGCGGATGAAAAGGCCTATATCGACACGCAATTCTTTGATCTTCTGGCGCAGCGCATGGGGGCTGGCGGGGATTTCGCCGCCGCCTATGTTATCGCGCATGAGGTCGCCCACCATGTGCAGAACGAATTGGGTATCCTGCCTCAGGTTGATGCGCTGCGTCGCCAGTCCTCCACCGCTGAGGCGAATGCGCTGACGGTCCGGCTTGAACTGATGGCTGATTGCCTGTCCGGCATATGGGCCAAAAACGTTCAGGGTCTGATGGAGCGTGGCGATCTGAACGAGGCATTGAATGCCGCCCGCAAGATCGGCGATGACCACCTGCAACGTCAGGCCGGTCGTGTCCCGCAGCCGCACACCTTTACCCATGGCACGTCCGAGCAGCGTTCAAGCTGGTTCCAGCGCGGGTTTGACAGCGGTCAGGTCGGGCAATGCGATACCTTTGCCGCAGAGCAACTGTAAGAGCGTTCGGTGCCATAACGAAAAAATAACTATTATAAACAACAGGTTAAGTTACCCATGGGTAACCTGACCTGTTGCTTTCGGCCGTGCCAAAATGCCGATGATCAAATACATCGGGGCAGGGGCAATAAGCAGATATTGTTAAGGCGGGGTGGGCTGCCCCTCTCGTGCCATCCTTTGGATGACCCTGCGGGGCGACGCGTATTTTGCCTTGCAAAATACGCAGGGGTGAGAGGCTGATAACGACCCAAGTGGGTCTCGTTACGGCTGCTTCCTTCCGGATCTGACCGGGTTGGCGAGGCACCTGCCCGCACCAGCCTCTCACCGCCCATATAGTATAGGGCCGGGTGGGATGCAAGACGGACCCAAAGGCGTTTTTCCCATGCGTTTTTATCGGTCAGGGGGATCATGCAGCCTTGGCATCGCTGGAATTGGCCAATAGGCATGTACCACGCAATCGGGAGGATACGCATGAAGCACGCTGAAACGGTGACTTTCGGAGGGTCCGCGCTGGACCGTGCCGGAGAGGTCCGCGCCGACAAAGACGCCGTGGCCGCACTGCGTGCAGATGATGCCGCCCGCGCCATTCTGTTCTGGCGGGGCAAGGTGTTGGTCGACCCCGCGCGCCCCGCGTCTTTGGTGCGGTTGCCGCTGGATCATCCCGCACTGGCCGATGCCGGTTCCGCCCCGATCTTGCTGGGGCGCGAAGACGGTGCTGCGCGCTTTGCCTATGACCTGTCGCCGTGGATGCCGGACGAGATATTCGATCCGCGCCAGCTGGGGTCTTTTGTGGATCAAAGCGAACAGCGCCACCCGATGCTGCCGCCCGACTTTGTGTTTGTCGAAATGCGTCAGGTGATGACATGGTTCACCCCGCGCGACGCCGAACTGGCCGCGACGGGCAAGGCGATTTTGGCATGGCATGATAGCCATGGGTACTGCGCGCGCTGCGGGTTTGAAACGGTGGTGAATGACGCAGGCTGGCAACGCAACTGCCCCGCTTGCCGCGCCTCGCATTTCCCGCGCACCGATCCGGTTGTGATCATGCTGATTACCCATGGCAACTCTGTCCTGATGGGCCGGTCGCCGGGCTGGCCCGAGGGTATGTTCTCGCTTTTGGCGGGGTTCGTCGAACCGGGCGAAACGCTGGAGGCCGCGGTGCGCCGCGAGGTCTTTGAAGAGGCCGGTGTTCAGGTTGGCACCGTCAGCTACCTTGCCAGCCAGCCTTGGCCATTTCCCGCCTCGCTGATGTTCGGCTGCGCCGGAGAGGCGACCAGCAGCGAGATCACCATCGACCCCAAGGAAATCGAAGCGGCGATGTGGGTCACCAAAGAAGAGATGATGGATGTCTTCGCCGGACAGCACCCCACAATCAAACCGGCCCGCAAAGGGGCAATCGCCCATTTCTTGCTGCAAAACTGGCTTGCGGATACGCTGGATTAAGGCAACCTTCGGGAAAGACGACGGACAAGGCAGAACATGAAATTTTCCACCAAAGAAGACATCGACGCGCCGATTGATGCGGTATTCGAGATGCTGTGCGAATTTGACCAGTTCGAACGTGCCGCCATGCGCCGCGGTGCCGAGGTCCAGCGCGTGGACCAGCTAGCAGAACCGGGGGCGGGGATGCAGTGGGAAGCTGCCTTTGACATGCGCGGCAAGCGCCGCGCGCTTCAGGTCGAGATGGACCGTTTCGATCGCCCGACCGAAATGAAGCTGAACACCCGTTCGCAGGGTCTGACCGGCGATATGAGCTTTGATCTGGTCGCACTGTCGCGCAGCCGCACCCGCATCATGGTAGCACTTGACCTCAAGCCGCAAAACCTGTCGGCGCGTCTTTTGGTGCAGTCGTTGAAGCTGGCCAAAAACGCGCTGACCAAGAAGTTCAAGAAACGCGTCGGCGACTACGCCAAGGACATGGAAGAACGCTACCACAAACCCCGCTAAGGGGTTTGACGCGCTTATTTTCCGTGGCGGTCGGGATGCGCGGGGTAGACGCCTAGAATCTCGATCACATTGGTGAAGTGTTCCAGTTCTTCCATCGCTCGGGCGACGGCGGGGTCTTCGGGGTGGCCTTCGATATCGGCATAGAACTGCGTCGCCGTGAACGACCCGCCCGCCATATAGCTTTCCAGCTTGGTCATGTTGACGCCATTGGTCGCGAAACCACCCATAGCTTTGTAAAGCGCTGCGGGGATGTTGCGCACCTGGAACACAAAGGTGGTCAGCATATTGTCCGCACGGCGGGTCTGGTCCAGCTCGGGTGACATCAGCAAAAAGCGCGTGGTGTTATGATCCAGATCCTCGATGTCGCGGGCCAGCACCTTAAGCCCGTGAATATCCGCCGCGACCTCGCTTGCCAGCACACCCACGTCACGTTCATCCGACACCGCAAGATCCGCCGCCGCACCCGCGCTGTCCGCCGCTGCCTCTGAGGTGATGCCATGGGCGTCCAGCCAGCTGCGCGCCTGCGGGATCAACACCATATGCGCGCGCACGTGTTTGATGTCTTCCAGCTTCACACCGTCATGGGCCATCAGGCTGATGCGTACCCGCACAAATGCCTCGCCGATGATACGCAGCCCGCTTTGTGGTAAAAGCCGGTGAATGTCCGCGACGCGCCCGTAGGTAGAGTTCTCGACCGGCAGCATTGCCAGATCGGCGCGGCCTTCGCGCACGGCGCGGATCACCCCTTCGAAGGTCATGCAGGGCACGGGGATCATGTCGGGGCGGGCTTGCAGGCAGGCTTCGTGGCTATAGGCCCCCAAAGCGCCTTGAAACGCGATGCGCGGCGCGGTTTTATGGGTCATTAGGGGCATCCTTCTTCAAGCCGTTGCCAACTATGGCGTTTGGTCGCGGTAACTACACCTTGCCCCGACGAAGGGAAAGCAATAGATACGCCTGCAATACGATGCCCGAATACCAACGATGGACCTTCACGCATGTTCGATACAATGACCGTTACCAAAATCGCTGCCGGCCTGTTTGGCGCTTGGCTTGTCCTTCTGCTTGGCAAATTCGCGGGCGAAGAGCTTTATAATGCGGGTTCGCATGGCGAACAGGGCTATGTGATTGAAGTGGCTGATGCCTCCGCTGGCGGAGAGCCCGCAGAAGAAGTCGATTTTGCCGAGATTATGGCGGCCGCCGATCCGTCCAAAGGCGAAAAGGTTTTCCGTAAATGTTCCGCTTGTCACAGGGCCGAAGACGGTGCGAATGCGGTTGGTCCCTACCTTTACGGTGTTGTCGGGCGTCCGGTTGATTCCGCTGACGGGTATGCGTCCTACTCCGGCGCGCTTGAGAAAGCCGCGGACACATGGACACCTGAAAACCTGAACGCGTTCCTGACCAAGCCTGCGGGTTTTGCACCGGGCACCACGATGGGTTTTGCAGGTCTGCCCAAGATCGAAGACCGGGCAGATGTCATCGCCTATCTCGACAGCCTGGACAACTGATCCATCCTATATTCCGAATGCAAGGCCGCCCCCTCGTGGGCGGCCTTTTGCTGTGAAGTGCCCTGTTTTCAGTCAGGTAACATATTCGCAACTTGTAACTTGGGCGGTCGGGCCGTTAGCGTGTATCCGGCAGTCATCTGCCGCGGTGACCACCGCCTAACGCCCGTTGTTATAAAGGATACGCCCGATGCCCCGGACCCATGCCCGTGCTGACACAAAATCGCAAACCCCAATGCTGCGCGTCGCTGGCGCGGCTTTACTTGTCTTTGGGGTGGCGATGCTGGGCGGGACAGCTTGGGGGCAGGAGGATGCCGCACAAGGCAGCGGCGATATCATCACCGCGCATGGCTATTCCTTTTATGGCGATCTGACATACCCCGCCGATTACACCCATTTCGACTATGTGAATCCCGACGCACCCAAAGGCGGCGAGATTTCAATCTCGACGCTTGGGACGTTTGATTCGATGAACCCCTATTCGCGCAAGGGCCGCGGCGGCGCGTTGAGCACGGTAATGTACGAAAGCCTGTTGGGCGAGGGCGTTGGCGGAGAGACCGTGCCCGCCGATGTTTACGGCGAAGCCTATTGCCTGCTGTGCGAGAGCCTTGAATACCCCGAGAGCAAGGACTGGGTGGTGTTCCACATGCGCAAGGACGCCAAATTCTCGACCGGTGATGCGGTGACGGCCCATGACATCGCCTTCAGCCACAACCTGCTGCTGGATCAGGGGCTGAAATCCTATGCCGATGCAGTGCGCAAGCTGATCCCCAAGGTCGAGGTGATCGATGATTACACTATTAAATTCTATTTCAGCCCCGGCGTGTCCCGGCGCAGCCTGATCGAACAGGTCGGCGGCGTACCGGCGTGGTCGAAAAAATGGTACGAGGAAACCGGCGCGCGGCTCGACGAATCGCGGCTGGAAACCTCGCCCGGGTCCGGCCCGTATATGATCGACAGCATCGATGTGAACCGTCGCATCGTCTATAAACGCAACCCCGATTACTGGGGCAAGGACCTGCCGTTCAACGTGGGCCGCAACAATTTCGATAAAATCCGCGTTGAATACTTCGGCGACGAGAATTCCGCGTTCGAGGCCTTTAAGGCGGGTGAATATACCTTCCGCACCGAGGGCAGCTCGAAACAATGGGCGTCGTCCTATGACTTCCCCAAGGTGACCGCAGGGCAGGTGGTCAAAGAGGATATCCCCGACGGGTCGCCTCCCACGCCCTCTGGCATCGTGTTCAACCTTGGCCGCGAGGTCTTGCAGGACAAGCGCGTGCGCGAGGCCGTGGCGTTGGGGTTCAACTTTGAATGGACCAATGAATCGCTGCAATACGGGCTGTTTAAACCGCGTGCATCGTTTACCCAAGATACCCCGCTGATGGCCGCGGGCACGCCCCAAGGGGCTGAGCTGGCGCTGCTGGAAAGCCTTGGCGATGTCGTGCCGCCCGAACTGCTGACGCAAGACGCGGTGGTGCCGCATACGTCGGATGCGAGCCGCCTGTCGGACCGTCGCAACCTGCGCCGCGCGATGAAGCTGCTGGACGAGGCCGGTTGGGCCGTGGGCGATGACGGCAAACGCTATAATGTGCAGGGCAAACCCTTGCAGCTGCGGTTTTTGTTGAACTCGTCTGGATCGGCCACGCTGTCGGCGGTGATTGAAAACTTTATGTCGAATTTGCAGAACATGGGCATTGATGCCGTGCTCGAGAAAGTCGACAGTTCCCAATACACGGCCCGCGAACGGGACCGCGATTATGACATGGTTTATGACAGCTATGGTGCGTTTCTGGGCACGGGCACCGGGCTGGAACAACGCTATGGGTCAGAGGCGGCCGCCTATTCGCTGTTCAACCCTGCGGGGCTTGCCAGCCCGCTGGTCGATGCGATCGTGACCGCGTCGCTGGCGGCCAACACGAAAGAGGAAGAGGACGCCAGCCTTATGGCGCTGGATCGGGCGCTGCGGTATGAGTTTTTCATGATCCCGACTTGGTATAACGACAGCTTCTGGACGGCCTATTATGACCAGTACGACCACCCCGAAACGCAGCCGGCTTACGCTTTGGGCTATCTCGATTTCTGGTGGTACAATGCCGATAAAGCAGACGCCTTGCGCGCTGCGGGCGCACTGAGGTAAACGCCGGTCATGGGCGCATATATTTTTCGACGGCTGTTGCTGATCATTCCGACTTTGCTGGGGATCATGCTGATCAACTTTGCACTGGTGCAGTTTGTGCCGGGTGGCCCTGTTGAGCAGGCGATCGCGCGTATTCAGGGCGGTGGTGACGTTTTCGAAGGGTTCTCTGGCGGGGGATCGGATGCGGGCAACGCGGTCGATACCGGTGGCAACGAGAATTACGTCGGCGCACGGGGACTGCCGCCCGAATTCATCGCAGAGCTTGAGAAAGAATTCGGTTTCGACAAACCACCGGTGGAGCGGTTCGTGAACATGCTATGGAATTACATGCGGTTCGATTTCGGCGACAGCTACTTCCGGTCGATCAGCGTGATCGAGTTAATCAAGGAAAAGCTGCCGGTGTCCATCACACTGGGGCTGTGGTCGACGTTGATTGCCTATCTTGTGTCGATCCCCCTTGGCATCCGCAAGGCGGTCAAGGATGGCACGGCCTTTGATACATGGACCTCCGGCGCGATTATCGCGGCCTATGCGATCCCGGGTTTTCTGTTCGCGATTCTGTTGCTGGTGATGTTCGCGGGCGGGTCCTATTGGCAGATATTCCCGCTGCGGGGGCTGACCTCGGATAACTTTGACCAGTTAAGCCCCCTGGGCAAGGTCGCGGACTACTTCTGGCACATCACTTTGCCGGTGCTGGCCTCGACCATCTCGGCCTTTGCGACGCTGACGTTGCTGACCAAGAACAGCTTTCTCGACGAGATCAAAAAGCAATATGTCGTCACGGCACGGGCCAAGGGCCTGTCGGAGCGTAAGGTTTTGTACGGCCACGTATTCCGCAATGCGATGCTGATCGTGATCGCGGGCTTTCCGGCGGTGTTTATCGGCGTGTTCTTTGGCGGATCGCTGATCATCGAGACGATCTTTAGCCTTGATGGCTTGGGTCGTCTGGGGTTCGAAGCGGCGGTCGCACGGGATTACCCCATCGTGTTCGGCACACTGTTCATCTTTGGCCTCATCGGCTTGGTGGTCGGTATCCTGTCTGACCTGATGTATGTGGTTGTTGATCCGCGCATCGACTTTGAAAAACGCGAGGGCTGAACCCTATGGCGCTATCGCCGCTGAACCAACGCCGCTGGCGGAACTTTACCCGTAACCGTCGCGCCTATTGGAGCCTTTGGATTTTCGCGATCCTGTTCGGGATTTCGCTGTTCGCTGAATTCGTGGCCAACGACAAGCCGATCCTCGTGAACTACCGCGGCGACTATTACATGCCGATTTTCAAGTTTTATCCCGAGACCGAATTCGGCGGCGATTTCCTGACCGAAGCGGTCTACCGCGACCCCGAAGTGCAATGTCTGATCGCCTCGGGCGGGTTGATCGACTGTCTGGACGACCCCGAGGGGATCATCGAAGACGCGCAGGATGGTGACGTCGCGGGCGAGGCGATTGCGGCGGGCTGGTCGATCTGGCCGCCTATCCCTTATAGCTTTAATACCGCCGTGGACCGGCCCGGCGCGGCCCCGCTGCCGCCGAACGGGCAGAACCTGCTGGGCACCGATGGTACCAAACGTGACGTGTTGGCGCGGGTTATTCATGGCTTCCGGTTGTCGATCATCTTTACCCTGATTGTGACCGGTGCCGCATCGCTGATCGGGATCATCGCAGGGGCGGTGCAGGGGTTCTTTGGCGGCTGGACCGATCTGATTTTCCAGCGCGTGATCGAAATCTGGACCTCGACCCCGTCGCTGTATGTGATCATCATCATGTTCGCCATTCTGGGGCGTAGTTTCTGGCTGCTGGTATTCTTGCTGGTGCTGTTCAGTTGGACATCGCTTGTGGGTGTTGTGCGGGCCGAATTCCTGCGCGCGCGGAACCTTGAATATGTGCGTGCGGCGCGCGCGCTTGGGGTGGGGAATATGACGATCATGTTCCGCCACATGCTGCCCAATGCGATGGTCGCGATGCTGACGATGCTGCCATTTATCATCACCGGCACGATCAGCACGCTCGCGATCCTTGATTTTCTGGGCTTCGGCCTGCCGTCGTCGGCACCGTCTTTGGGCGAACTGACCTTGCAAGCCAAACAGAACCTGCAAGCGCCCTGGCTGGCGTTCACCGCGTTCTTCACCTTTGCCATCATGCTGTCGCTGCTGATCTTTATCTTTGAAGGGATCCGCGACGCCTTTGACCCGAGAAAGACGTTCTCATGACGCCTTCGACCCCGTCCACTGCGGTGCTGCAAGTTGAGGACCTGCGCGTGTCATTCCGTCAGGAAGGTGCGTTGACCCATGCGGTCAAGGGCGTGAGCTTTGCCGTGCAGCGCGGAGAAACCGTGGCGTTGGTGGGGGAGTCCGGCTCGGGTAAATCCGTATCGGCGCTGAGCACCGTATCGCTGTTGGGCGACAGTGCCGAGGTGTCTGGATCGGTGCTGTATGACGGGCAGCAGATGGTCGGCGCGAGCGACAAGCTGCTGCGCAAGGTGCGCGGCAATGACATCAGCTTTATCTTTCAAGAGCCGATGACATCGTTGAACCCGCTGCACACGATCGAGAAACAGCTGTCGGAATCACTGGCGCTGCATCAGGGCGTGGCGGGGGCGGAGGCGCGGGCGCGTATCCTTGAACTGCTGGACAAGGTCGGGATCATTGACGCTGAAAGCCGGCTTGGTGCCTACCCGCACCAGCTGTCGGGTGGGCAACGGCAACGGGTGATGATCGCGATGGCGCTGGCCAACAAGCCCGACGTGCTGATCGCGGATGAACCAACCACGGCGCTGGATGTGACCATTCAGGCGCAGATTTTGGACCTGCTAAAAGAGCTTAAAGACAGTGAGGGCATGGGCCTGCTGTTCATCACCCATGATCTGGGAATCGTGCGTCGCATCGCGGACCGCGTCTGCGTGATGAAACAGGGCGAGATCGTCGAGCACGGCCCCACGAACGAGATTTTCGAGAACCCGCAGCACCCCTATACGATCAAGCTGCTGGGTGCCGAACCATCGGGCCGCCCCGACCCTGTGCCACACGATGCCGAAATCATCGCCAGCACCGACCATCTGAAGGTTTGGTTCCCGATCCAGAAGGGGTTCATGCGCAAGACCATGGATCACGTGAAGGCGGTCAATGACGCCTCTTTATCTGTGCGCGCCGGAGAGACCTTGGGCATCGTCGGCGAATCCGGTTCTGGCAAGACGACGCTGGCATTGGCCATCATGCGGCTGATCTCCTCTGAAGGGGGGATCAGCTTTATGGGACAGGACGTGCGCAGTTGGTCCACGGGGCAGTTGCGGCGGCTGCGCAAGGATATGCAGATCGTGTTTCAGGACCCGTTTGGCAGCCTGTCGCCGCGGATGACCTGTATGCAGATCATCGCCGAAGGACTGAGCGTGCATAAGGTGGACCCGGACCGCAACCCGCGTGAGCTGGTGCATGATGTGATGATCGAGGTGGGGTTGGACCCTGCCACGATGGACCGGTATCCGCATGAATTTTCCGGCGGTCAGCGTCAACGGATCGCGATTGCGCGGGCGATGGTGCTGCGGCCCAAACTGCTGGTGCTGGACGAGCCGACCTCGGCGCTGGACATGACCGTGCAGGTGCAGATCGTGGATCTGCTGCGCAATCTACAGCGCAAATACGGGCTGGCGTATCTGTTCATCAGCCACGACCTCAAGGTCGTGCGCGCGATGTCGCATAAGGTGATGGTGATGAAGCGGGGGGATGTGGTCGAATACGGCGACGTAGATACGCTGTATGACAATCCGCAGTCAGACTATACGCGCACCTTGTTGCAGGCGACGACCTGAGCAGGCCAAGCTTAGGAGCTTGGCCCGATCATAAAGCAGTTCACATTACGTGCGACCAGACGGCGACAGGCCAGATCGGCTGTCTCGCGGGTCATGCCAAGGAAGTTGGCGTCGAACCCCTGCGGGCGACGCACGACTTTGCGCAGGCTCCCGTCGAGGGTCGAGATTTCGGCCAAAGCGGTCTTTAGCAGGATTTTCTCTGCGGCATAGCGGCTGGGATAACGACCCACGTTGACGCCCCAGTGACGGCCACCAGAGGTGGAAACCCGCGTGATGACTTCGGGTGCGGGGGGCGCTTTGGGGGTGATCTGTCTGACAGCGGCTGTTTCGACCAGCGATGCGGCGGCAGAGGGGCGCAGGGTCGGACGCACAGAGACAGCGGCGAGCAGGGTTTCTGCTTCGGGTTCGGGGGCAGGGGCCGCGGCGACGATGGCTGGCGCGGTTTTCTGCGCCTCTTGCAGTGCTGCGGTGATGTCGGCATTCAGAATAGGCGAGGTCGCTTGCGGTGCTTCGGCGGTTGCGACAACGACCTGAGCCTGGTGACCCGGACGCAAGGTCGGGCGTTTGGAGCTGGTGACCGCGCCCACAAGACGGATGACTTTTCCAGCCCCTCCGTTGGAGGCGACAGGCGTGTCTTCGATGTCGGCATAGGCCGGTTTTGAGGGTTTGTTCAAAGGCGCGCTAGACGGGGCGCGGCGAAAGCCCAGATCCATCAGCTCGGTTACTTTGGCGTTACGCGCACTGGTCGAGGTGCCGCCGAAAACTGTCACGATCACCCGTTCATTGCCCCGTTCGGCGGAGGCCGTGAGGTTGAAGCCCGCGGCACGGGTGTAGCCCGTTTTGATGCCGTCAGCGCCTTTGTAGGAGCCGAGAAAGCGGCGGTTGGTGTGGCTGACTTTGCGCACGCCGGCATCGGCTGTGATGCGCGAGAACAGGTTGTAGTATTCAGGGTGATCATACAGCAGGTGGCGGCCCATGATGGTCATGTCATGGGCGGTAGACATGTGGCCGGATTCTGTCAGGCCGTGGGCGTTCTTGAAGGTGGTGTTGGTCATGCCGAGCGCTTTGGCGGTGCGGTTCATGCGGCGTGCAAAATTTGCCTCGGAGCCTTCGATCGCCTCGCCGATGGCGGTGGCGGCGTCGTTGGCAGATTTGACGGCAGCCGCACGGATCAAGTAGCGCAGGGAGATGGTTTGACCCGATTTCAGCCCTAGTTTGCTGGGCGGCTCGGACGCGGCGTGGCTGGTGATCTTGACCTTGCTGTCCAGCGAGATCTCACCACGTTTAATCGCCTCGAATGCGATATAAAGTGTCATCATTTTGGTGAGGGAGGCCGGGTGCAGACGGGTGTCGGCGTTTTGGGAATGCAGCACTTCGCCTGTACGGGCGTCGATAACATAAGCGGCATAAGGGGCCGCCATTGCGCTGAGCGGCAAGATCATCAGGATCCATATAGCCGCAAGGATGAATAGCCCAAACCGGGCTGGCTGCACACGCCGCACTCTCATAACAACTGCCTTTGCTCTGCCTAAGCCGCCGATTTTTCGACTGACCATTTTTATTGAGGTCACCGTATCATAGGACGAATTTTCGATAAACCCGTCCAATGTGACGGGCTGGGCAAAAGCGGCGATTTTTGGGCAGCACATGTAGCGTATGTTCAATCTTCCGCCACTATAGAGGGGATTGCGGCAGGAATGTGGCGGGAGTTGGGCGAGAACGCAGCGAAGGTGCGGCGAAAATCCAGCAAAGTTCAGGGCAGGAGCTTTGCCACCTCGGACAGTCGGGCGATCTGATGGAAGCGGGGCGAATCACTTGGCGCGGGGGCGTGCTCCAGCGCCCAGGTGATACCGTGCGGGATATAGACGCCATGGCCGCCCGCATAAATCATCGGCACTACGTCTGACTTCATCGAGTTGCCAATCATCATGCCACGGGCCGGACCGTCGCCGTGGCTGTCAAAGATGCGCTGGTAGGTTTGCGGGGTTTTGTCCGACACAATCTCTATCGCGCTGAACATCCCGCGCAGTCCGGACTCAGCAAGCTTGCGTTCCTGATCCAGCAGGTCGCCCTTGGTCACGAGCACGAGAGTATAGATGTCTTGCAGCGCCTCTAGGGTTTCACAGACATCAGGCAGCAATTCGACCGGATGCGCCAGCATATCACGGCCCGCCGCGAGGATTTGAGAAATGACGTCGGCAGGCACGCGGCCTTGGGTGACCTCGATTGCGGTTTCGATCATCGACAGGGTGAACCCCTTGATACCAAAACCGTAGTGCGGAATGTTGCGGCGCTCTGCCTCAAGCAGCCGGTCCATCAGGCTATCGCGGTCTGTATAATCGGCAAGAAGTTCGGCAAATTTGACCTGTGTCAAAGCAAAGAAACGTTCGTTGTGCCATAAAGTGTCATCGGCATCAAAACCGATGGTCGTTAGCGGATTGCCCATCTTTGGCGCGCCCTCTTTTCTAATTCTGCTTTAGGGTTATATAGACGCCTATACGACTCACTTGAAACGACTTCTTAGGCAGGAGCAGCAATGCGCCTTGATGATCTTATGATGGCGGGCAAAGATCGGGACGACGATGAAACCGATCTGTTGACCAAGACCAAACCAAAGACCAAGCGGCCGCCTTTGTACAAGGTGATGCTGTTGAACGATGATTTCACCCCGATGGAGTTTGTGGTGATCGTTCTTGAACGCTTTTTCGGGCTGAACCACGCCCAGGCCTTCGAGATCATGTTGACCGTGCATAAAAAAGGGCTGGCGGTCGTGGGTGTGTTTAGCCACGAGATCGCCGAAACCAAGGTCGCGCAAGTGATGGATTTCGCCCGACGTCACCAGCACCCGCTGCAATGCACTATGGAAAAAGAAGAATAACACGTGATTGATGCACGCCTGCACCTGGCGCTTGACGGCGGTGGTCTTGAGTTGCCGGCTGAGGGGACGATTGCCGTCTTTCAGCCCCCCCGTGACAGTGATTTGCCCGGCCTTGATAAGGACCGCGTTCAGATCATCCATGGCTTTAAGCCTGATTACGACGCGTGGGCGGCACGCGGCTATAATGTCGTGCGCACGATCAAGGACCGCTATGCGGCCTGTATCGTCTGCTTGCCACGCGCCAAGGCCGAAGCCCGCGCTGTCATCGCCGCCGCCTGCGAGGTCTGTGACGGGATCGTTGTGATCGACGGACAAAAGACCGACGGTGCCGATAGTGTCCTGCGCGAAATGCGCGACCGCGTGACGGTGCAGGGCCCGATTTCCAAGGCACATGGCAAGATGTTCTGGATCTCTGAGCCCGCAGCAGAATTCTTTACCGATTGGCGTCAGGGCCCCGAACTGACAGAGGGCGGTTTTTGGACTGCACCGGGGGTTTTTTCTGCGGATGGCGTCGATCTGGCGTCAGCGTTGCTGGTCGATGCCTTGCCCGAAAAGCTGGGGGCCGAGGTCGCCGATCTGGGGGCCGGTTGGGGCTTTTTGTCGGCGCACGCGCTGACACGGCCGGCTATCAAAAACCTATATGTCGTTGAGGCAGGGCATCTGGCGCTTGAATGCGCGCGCCGCAATGTCACCGATGACCGCGCGTCTTTTCATTGGGAGGATGCCACCAGCTGGGAGCCGCCGCACCGGTTGGACGGCGTCATCATGAACCCGCCGTTTCACATCGGACGCGCCGCTGAACCACAAATCGGACAGGCTTTTGTTGCCACGGCCGCCCGCATTCTGTCGCCTCAAGGCAAACTGTGGATGGTGGCAAACCGTCATCTGCCCTATGAGGCAGAGTTGAAAACCCGTTTCGCCCATGTCGAAGAAATCGGCGGCGATGCGCGGTTTAAACTGTTTCACGCGGCACGGCCCTTGCGCAAGCGTCGGTAAGTTGGCTGCGGCTGATTAAGGAACGAGCTATGTCATTCTCAATCTCTGGCAAGAACGTCATCATCACAGGGGCCGCAAACGGCATCGGCCTGGCGATTGCACGTCAGTTTGCCGACAAAGGTGCCAATGTCATGTGCGCCGACATTGACGAGAAAGCGCTGATTGAAGAATTGGGTGATGCTAAGGACGAAGGCAACATCCGCTTTTTCGCGGGCGATTTGCGGCAACGTTTAACCATTGCGAACCTTGTATCCGCTACCATCGATGCCTTTGACGAGGTCGACGTGCTGGTGAATGCATCGCGGCAGTTTTTGCCCACGGATGCGTTGGACGGCGACGACACCAGTGTTGAAACCTTGTGGCAGGAAAACGTGATGACCGCGATGCAACTGACACAGCAGGTCGCCAAACGCATGATCAAACAAGCCGAAGGGCAAGAGGGCGGCGCTGTTGGCAGCATCATCAACCTGAGCTCGACGACCTCGCGGCACACACGGCCCGAGCTGATGGCCTATTCCATGGCGGCAGCAGCGCTGGAACAGATGACGCGGTCAATGGCGCTGACCCTGGCGCCGCACCGCATCCGCGTGAACGCCGTCGCCTTCGGGTCGGTGATGAGCGGCTCGCTAAAGGCGTCTTGCGCCGAGAACCGTGAATGGCGCGACGACATTCGCAATCACACGCCGCTGGGGCGCATCGCATCTCCGTCCGAGCTGGCCGATACGATCCAGTATCTTGCCGCCGACAGTTCAAGCTTTCTGACCGGCGAAGTGATCGTGGTGGACGGGGGCCGGTCCTTGTTGGACGCCGTGGACGCGCCCGCACACTAAAAACACAGCAACGAAAGGCTTTGCGCATGACCGATGATTTCGAGGCGGAAAGAACCCGCGCCGCTGATTGGTTCCGCAGCCTGCGCGACCAGATCGTGGAGGCATTTGAGGCGCTGGAGCGTGACCACGCCAATGGGCCATTGTCAGATGCGGTCGCTGGCACATTCGAGGTAACCCCGACCAAACGCAGCAGCGACGATGGCAGCGACGCGGGCGGTGGCCTGATGAGCGTGATGCGCGGCGGGCGCGTGTTCGAGAAAGTCGGCGTCAATGTATCGACAGTTTTTGGCACATTGGGAGAGCGGGCGCAGGCCGCCATGGCGGCGCGCAAGGGCATCCCCGGCATGACCGAAGACCCGCGGTTCTGGGCATCAGGCATCAGTCTGGTGGCGCATATGCAAAACCCCCACGCCCCAGCGGTGCACATGAACACCCGCATGTTCTGGACGCCCCATGCCAGCTGGTTTGGCGGTGGGTCCGATTTGAACCCTTGTATCGAATATGCCGAGGATACGGCGCATTTCCATGCTGTCCAAAAGGCGCATCTGGACCCGCACGGGCGCGATCTATATCCGCGTCTGAAGGAATGGGCGGACGAGTACTTCTACATCCCGCACCGTCACCGCGCACGCGGGGTGGGGGGGATATTTATGGATGATCACGCAACAGGGGATTGGAAGGCCGACTTTGCCCTGACCCAAGACATTGGTCGCGCGTTCCTGCCTGCCTATTTGCCGCTGGTGCAACAGCGGATCACGCAAGACTGGTCGGACGCCGACAAAGACGCGCAACTGGTGCATCGCGGACTGTATGCGGAGTATAACCTTGTCTATGACCGCGGCACAAAATTCGGGCTGGAAACCGGCCATGATGCCAATGCGGTTCTTATGAGCCTGCCACCCCTGGCGAAGTGGGTGTAAGGGGGCCAGCCCCCGCCCTGCGGGCTCCCCCGGGATTTGAGCCATCTGGAATAAAAAAGGCCCCCGACTGTGCAAGTAGGGGGCCTTTTCGGTCAGTTTGGTGTCAGATTATTGCTTTGGCAGCATCACGCCATCGATCACGTGGATCACGCCGTTCGACTGTTTAACGTCTGCAATGGTCACAAACGCCGCGTTTCCGTTTTCATCGGCCAGCATCATGCGGCCGTCGTCAGCATAGGATGCTTGCAGTGTGCAGCCACCCAGCGTGGGTACGGGGTGCTCGCCGCCGTCATCCTTGATCATGCCTTGCAAGGCTTCGGCCATTACAGCTTTGCCGACCACGTGGCAGGTCAGGACTTCGGTCAGTTGGTCTTTGTTTTCGGGCTTCAGCAGGTTCTCAACGGCACCAGCTTCCAGACGGTCGAAACCGGCGTTGGTGGGGGCGAATACGGTAAAGGGGCCTTCGCCGGACAGGGTTTCGACCAGACCGGCTGCTTTTACGGCGGCAACCAATGTGGTGTGGTCGGCAGAGTTCACGGCGTTTTCAACGATGTTTTTTTCGGCAAACATCTCGGCGCCACCAACCATCGGGTTTTTCATCTCTTCAGCGAACGCCGCGCCCGCAGTCAGGGCCAGAGCTGCGGTTGCTGTCATCATTTTCTTGGCGAAAGTCATGGTGTTCTCCTGGGTTTATATCGTGATCAGTTGCTGATCATGACGGAGTAACGCGCCCATGCGTTGCTTAGTTTCAAACGCCGTGTGAAATAAGTTTCGATCTTACCCTTTGGTGTGCCAGTCAAAGAATCCGGGGCCTGCTTGCGCCAATAGGTCTTGAGCAAGATCGACACCCATCAGGCCGCCGTCTGAGATAGGGCCACTGCGTTCCCCGCTCAGCGCCTCTGATCCGTCGGGGCGCAGCACTTCGCCGCGCAGGTGCAGCGTATCACCGTCAAGCGTCGCGAGCCCGGCAATCGGCGTTTCGCACGACCCGTCGAGTGTCAGCAGGAAGGCGCGTTCCGCCGCGAGCCGTTGTCCGGTGGGGGTGTCGTGGATCGCGGCGAGCATGGCTTCGGTGTCGATATCACCGGCGCGGCGTTCGATGCCAATCGCCCCTTGCGCGACAGCGGGCAGCATCAGCGTATCGTCGATCGGGGTGGCGGGGACGTGCTGCATGCCCAACCGGTTCAGGCCGGCCACCGCAAGGAAGGTGCATTCCGCCACGCCATCGGCGAGCTTTTTCAGACGGGTTTGCACGTTGCCGCGGAATTCGACGACCTGCAGGTCGGGGCGCTGGTGCAAGAGCTGCGCGCGGCGGCGCAGGCTGGAGGTGCCGACAACCGCGCCTTGGGCCAATTGATCCAGCGCAGAGAGCGTCGGTGCAACAAAGGCATCGCGGGGGTCTTCGCGGGGCAGATAGGTGTCGAGCAACAAGCCCCCCGGCTGGATCGTCGGCATGTCTTTCATCGAATGAACGGCGATGTCGATTTTGCCCGCCAGCAGGTCCTCTTCGATCTCGCGCGTAAACAGGCCCTTGCCGCCGATATCCTTGAGCGGGCGATCCTGTATGATATCGCCGGTCACCTTTATCACCACGATTTCGAAAGCCGCTTGCGGGATTTCAAAAGCGGCAGCCAGACGGGCGCGGGTTTCATAGGCCTGGGCCATCGCCAAAGGCGAGCCGCGGGTACCTATGCGCATAGGATTTTCGGGGGTGGGCAGGTTCACAGTCATGGCCCTTCTTTAGGGGGGCCGATCTGATCTGACAAGCGGTGCCATTGCCTTGACATCGGGGCGCTACATCTTGACCTAAGACAAAACCTTTGAAGAGTAGGAAACCCAGATGCCGCAGACCGATACGCAAAGCAAAACCATTCTGCGTTCATTGGCAGGAGAGACGTTGCCGGTGCCACCAATCTGGATGATGCGGCAGGCGGGTCGCTATCTGCCAGAGTATAAGGCGACAAGGGCGCAGGCGGGGGATTTCCTATCACTGTGCTATAATCCTGATCTTGCGACAGAGGTCACCTTGCAGCCGATCCGTCGTTACGGGTTTGACGCGGCGATCCTGTTTGCGGATATTTTGCTTGTACCACAAGCGCTTGGCGCGGATCTGTGGTTTGTCACTGGCGAAGGGCCGCGCCTGTCGACTGTCACCACGCAGGCGGATTTCGACAAGCTGCGGCCCGTGGGTGATATTCACGAGACGTTGAACCCGATCTATCAGACGGTGCGTAACCTTACCGCGGCGCTGCCGCGGGAGACGACGTTGATCGGCTTTGCCGGCGCGCCCTGGACCGTGGCGACCTATATGATTGCAGGGCAGGGGACGAAGGATCAGGGGCCGGCTCATCTGCTGCGCACGCAAGATAACGCGCTTTTTGAAAAGCTTCTGGACCTGATTACCAAGGCAACCATCGAATATATGTCTGCGCAAATTGCCGCAGGGGCCGAGGTGATGAAGATTTTCGACAGCTGGGCGGGATCGTTGCCCGGCGATGCGTTCGAGAAATACGCGGTCGCGCCGGCCCGCGAGATCACGCAAGAACTGAAGAAGCGGCACCCCGGTATTCCGATCATCGGTTTCCCGCGCGAGGCAGGTGATAAATACATCGGGTTTGCCAAGGCAACGGGCGTGGATTGTGTGGCGCTGGATAACTCTGTCTCGGCGGATTGGGCCGCGCAGAATGTGCAAGTTGACAGCTGTGTGCAGGGCAATCTGGCATCGTCCCATATGGTCACGGGCGGGCAGGCGCTGGTGGACGATACGCGCCAGATCGTCAAAGCCTTTTCCAAGGGGCCGCATATCTTTAACCTTGGCCACGGGATCACGCCGGATGCCGATCCTGACAACGTGCAGCGCATGATCGATACGGTGCGCGAAGGCGAATAATTCAAGAAGATTGGCTTTGGCTCTTGACGGGGGCCGAAGCCTGTCATACTCGGAGCGCCGATGGCGTTATAGCTCAGTTGGTTAGAGCGAACGACTCATAATCGTTAGGTCCCTGGTTCAAATCCAGGTAACGCCACCATCACCCTCCCTAAATCTATCAAAGATCGCTTTGGCCCATCCGCCGGATTCGTCCGGTCGGGTGTTTTTCCATCGGTCGGCGTTACAGATGATTGATAAACGCGAGTTGCTGGTGTCAAGTGATGCTCAGCGAGATGCTCGGAACCGCTCGGCAACAGAGGGGTCCGTCTTTGACTGAACTTGGGAGAGTTAGATGATGATGAGAAGAACCCTGATGGGGATCGCGGGTGCGGCCCTTGCCGTTGGCATGAGCGCGACCGGCGCACTGGCGCAAGAGGTCACGCTGCGGATGCACCAGTTCCTGCCGCCACAGGCCAATGTGCCGAAACTTATTCTGGATGTCTGGGCTGATAAGGTCGAAGCCGCCAGTGACGACAAAATCAAAATTGAACGTTACCCCTCCATGCAGCTTGGCGGGAAACCCCCAGAACTGATGGACCAAGCGATTGACGGCGTGGCCGATATCGTCTGGACCGTGGTGGGCTATACCCCGGGTCGCTATCCGACGACCGAAGTGTTCGAGCTGCCCTTTATGGTGACGGACGCTCGCGCGGCGAGCTCTGCCTATTGGCAGATGTTCGAAAAGCACATGAAAGACACCGAGTTCAAAGATGTGCATATTCTGGGAACATGGGTCCACGGTCCCGGCCTTTTGCACACGAACGCCGAAGTCCGGTCGCCAGACGATATGCAGGGCCTCAAAATTCGCGGCGGGTCGCGTCTGGTGAACCAGCTGCTTGAGATTACCGGCGCGACACCTGTGGGCATGCCGGTTCCGGCGATTCCCGAAGGTCTGTCCAAAGGTGTGATCGACGGCACCACGATACCGTGGGAAGTGACGCCATCGCTGAAAGTGCCCGAGCTGGTGAAGAACCACACCGAATTTGACGGTGCCGCGCTTTATACGCTGACCTTTGTGCTGGCGATGAACAAGGACCGCTATGACGGGCTGTCGGACGAACTGAAAAAAGTTCTGGATGACAACTCGGGCCTCGAATTCTCTGTCTTTGCCGGTGGCACACAGGCGGATGCTGATGGGCCTGCGCGTCAGGTCGCTGTCGATCTAGGTAACAACGTGATCGAGCTGAACGAAGAAGAAACGCGCGTGTGGCGCGATGCGTCGCAGCCGATCTATGACAGCTGGATTGCCGATATGGACAGCAAGGGCATCGACGGCCAAGCGCTGATCGACGAAGCGCGAGAGCTGATGGACGCTTACGGTAAGTAATCGGTAGAGCGTAAAACAGGCCCGCAGCGCATCCCTGCGCTGCGGGCCTGATGGCTTGATGCCACCAAAATACCCTGACAAGACTGAGAGACCCATGCGTCAGCTGATACATTTTCTTGCCCGGTTTACCGCGGTGATCGGAGGGCTGGTGCTGATTGCGCTGGTGCTGATGACCACGGCCTCAATCATCGGGCGCACGGTCAACAAGATGCTGCACAGCACGTTCTTTCAAGAGCAGCTGACGGGCTTGTCCCAAGGGCTGATCGACCTTGGCATCGGCGAGATCAACGGAAATTACGAGGTACTTGAGGCAGGCGTCGCCTTTGCGATTTTCTCGTTCCTGCCGGTCTGTCAGTATTATGGCGCGCATGCCTCTGTGGATGTGTTCACTTCGTTCCTGCCGCGCAGTGCGAACCGTTGGATCATCGCCTTTTGGGAGATCGTGCTGGCGGCGGTGATCTTGTTGGTCATCTGGCGCCTGTACGAGGGGATGCAGCGCTATCTGGGCAATGGAGAGACGACCTTGTTCCTGCAATTCCCCGTGTGGTGGGCCTATGCCGCGAGCTTTGCCTCGGGCGTGATTGCCTGTGTCGTGGCTGTCTATTGCGCCGTGATACGGGTGATCGAAGCAGCGCGCGGCATCGACATCCTACCGAGCGAACAAGGGGCACACTGATGACCAATCTAGAACTGGGCTTTTGGTCGTTTCCAGTGCTGCTGTTGATGATTTTCCTGCGTGCGCCGATCGGGTTGGCGATGCTGCTGTGCGGATTCGGTGGTTGGTTTCTGGCGATGGGGGGCAACCCCACGCCGCTGCTGGCAAAGCTGAAGTCAGAGACCTATACGACGTTTTCCAGCTATTCGCTGAGCATCATTCCGATGTTCCTGCTGATGGGGCAATTTGCGACCCTCTCTGGGATGAGCCAAGCGCTGTTCAAGGCCGCCGAAAGCTTTTTGGGGCACAGGCGGGGCGGCGTGGCGATGGCTGCCGTAGGGGCCTGTGCGGGCTTTGGCGCGATCTGTGGCAGTTCGCTGGCGACGGCGGCGACCATGTCGAAAGTCGCGCTGCCCGAGCTGCGGCGCTATGGGTATTCCGGCGGGTTTTCCACGGCGACACTGGCGGCAGGGGGCACCTTGGGTATCCTGATCCCGCCTTCGGTTATTCTGGTGATCTATGCGATCCTGACAGAACAGAATATCGCCAAGCTGTTTCTGGCGGCGTTTCTGCCCGGTGTTCTGGCTGCCATCGGCTATGTCATCACCATTTCGATCTATGTGCGCTTGCACCCCAAGTCGGCGGGGGTGCGCCCTGCGGTCCCCATGGGCGAAAGGTTCAAGGCATTGGCGAACACGTGGCCGGTGATGGTGATCTTTTTCGTCGTTGTGGGCGGTATCTATCTGGGGTGGTTCACACCGACCGAAGGAGCGGCTGTGGGCGCCGCGGGAACCGGTCTGGCCGCATTGCTGGCAGGCAGCCTGAATTGGGCGGTGTTGCGTGACAGTCTGTTGGGAACGGCCAAAACCACAGGGATGATCTTTTTCATAGTGTTGGGGGCCGGTTTTTATAACGGCTTTCTGGCGCTGTCAGGGGTGCCACAGTTCATGGCCGATTGGGTCGTGGGGCAGGGCTATAGCCCGTGGTTCGTACTGGTCGTGATCCTTGTATTCTATTTGATCTTCGGCTGCCTTATGGACAGCCTGTCGATGATCCTGCTGACGGTGCCGATTTTCTTTCCCGTCATCTCGGCGATGGATTTCGGGATGAGCACCGAGCATCTGGCGATCTGGTTCGGTATTCTTGTGTTGATTGTAGTAGAGGTCGGGCTGATCACGCCGCCGGTGGGGATGAACCTGTTCATCATCAATTCGATGGACCGTGAAACCCCGATGACAGAGACCTATAAAGCCGTGATGTATTTCGTCGGCTCGGACATCGTCCGCGTGGTGATATTGGTGATGTTCCCAGCGATCACGCTGTTCCTGCTCCCCTAAAGCGGACCTGGTGGCGCGTAAAGCAAGGGCCGCGTTAGACGCGGCCCTTTTTGTATCGAAACTATGCGCAGTTTAAGACGTCCACGCCATCCGAGCGGGATGATATTCAAAGCCGATGTGGTGTCCGGCCCCGACCAGACCTTTGCGGGTATGGTTGTACAAGGAGCGCCAATAGGGCTGTATCGTGACCCCTTCATTCTGGATCAGCTCCTCGCCTTTTGCCATCAACGCGCGGCGTTTTTCAACATCGGCCACCGACAGTGCTTCGGCGACAAGCGCGTCAAACTCGGGGTTGGACCAGCCGAATTCATTCCACGCTTCGCCTGACCGATACGCCAGCGCCCAGGTTTGGATGCCCAATGGCCGTGCGTTCCAGTTGGTCGACGAAAACGGGTATTTCGTCCAGCCGTTCCAGAAGGCAGCACCAGGCAGGATGGTGCGCCTTACCTTGATGCCCGCATCGCGCAGCTGTGCGGCGACCGCATCGGTGGTATCTTTGCGCCACGCATCATCGATCGAAAAAAGCTCGTGTTCAAAGTCAGCCATACCGGCTTCTTCCATTAAAGCGCGGGCCCCTTCGGGATCTGGTACACGCGGGGGAAGCTCGGCGTATTCGGGGTGCATCGGGCCGATGTGGTGGTTTTCAGCAACCAAACCACGGCCGGCATGGCCGAGTTCAAGCAGGACAGCGTTATCGACTGCCATCGCCAAGGCCCGACGTACGCGGACATCGGCATAGGGCGTTTTGCCATCGACCTCGGCGAGCTGGTTGGTGCGGATCACAATGGTCGCGGCGGTTGCGATTTCGTTCTGGTTCCAATCCTCAAGTGTGCCGAACACATCAATGAACTCGCCCTCGACAGAGTAGGTGGCGTCGATTTCGTCAGCTTCCGCTGCGGCGACAAAGGTCGACGGGTCGGTACCATAGTCGATGTATTCCAGACGGTCGATATAAGGCCCGCCATATATCTCGGAACCCCACCAAGTGTGATCTGGGTTCTGCACCAGCACGGCCTTGACACCTACCTCGACCATCTCGGGGAGATAGGGGCCTGTGCCGACCGGATTGTCGAGCATGGTCTCGGGGTCAAACCCTTTGGGCACGATGGCGGCAGGGTAGTCCGCCATGCCGGGAATGAGCGTGATATCAGGCTTGGGCAGTGAGAGTTTGACGGTGTGGTCGTCCACGACCTTAATGGCCCCCTCGATCGCCCGCCCGGTTTTCGCGTCGATCAGGCTGGCAAAGCGACCGGCCATCGAATTGCCCTCGACCGATTTATCGCACCAGCCGGTAATGTTCCGGGCCACATCATCGGCAGTAAAGGGCGTGCCGTCGTTCCAGGTGACCCCCTTGCGCACGTTCAAAACATATTCGGTGGCATCGTCGTTGATCTCCCAGCTTTCAAGCAAGGCGGGGGTAAAGGTGCCGTCGTTTTCCCAGATACATAGGTATTCAAGCCATCCGCGGGTCACGTTGGCGATCTGGGACCAGTCATAGGTGCGCGGGTCCTTCGGGGCGCGGACTTCCATCTGCATCCGGACCGTACCGCCGGATTTATGCGCGGCGGCCTGAGCCGGTGCCGCCATGCCGATCATCGCATAGGCTGTTGCTGCTGTAGCCCCAAAGGCGCTGGCCAGAGCGAGAAATTCGCGGCGGTTGACCGGATCGCGTTTGGCGGCTTCGGCCGAGGCATGAATGGCCGCGGGCAACGGTGTTCCGATACGGGTTAAGAACGTCATGATCTTCCTCTCTGGTCGGGTGTCGCCCGCTGTTTCTCTTTGATTCAATACCTAGCATGTTTTCAGGCATTTCAAGCACCTCCCGCGGTGGTTCGCGGCGGGGGGCTGGTGCGAGCCCGCGTCGTTCTTGTTCGTGAGGACCGAAGGCAAAGAATGCCTCCGGCGGGAGTTTAAAAGGCAAAATGAAGCGCGGTTATGCCGTGGGCTTGGCGGGGAGGATGGTGCCGGCGCATGCGCCAAAGCCGATGCGGTAGCCGTCCCCCGCAGCGTGGCCCGACAGGATCATCGTGTCGCCATCGTGCACAAAGCTGCGGGTGGTGCCGTCATTCAGGGTGATCGGTTCCGCGCCGCCCCAGCTGAGTTCAAGCAAGCTGCCGCGGGCATCTTTCTGTGCCCCTGAAATCGTGCCGGACCCCAGCAAATCGCCCGCATTCATGGCACAGCCCGAGGGCGCGTGATGCGCCAGTTGTTGCGGCGCTGAATAATACATTGTGTTGTAATTGGTGCGTGCGATCACCTGTTGCTCACCGCCGTCGGGCTGGAGGATGACCGATAGGTTAATGTCGTAAAGCATCGGTTTAGGCTCTGCCAGATAGGGCAGCAGATCGACTTCGTGTTCGGGGGTGGAGGTCCGGAAGGGCTCTAGCGCGGCTTTGGTCACGATCCACGGCGAAATGCTGGTGGCGAAGGCCTTGGCCTGAAACGGGCCAAGCGGTTGATACTCCCACGCTTGGATGTCGCGTGCGGACCAGTCGTTCAGCAGGACATACCCAAAAATCATCTCGTCCGCTTGGGCCACGCTGGGGGTGTCGCCCAGGTCGGTAGAGGTGCCAACGATGGCGCCAAGCTCAAGCTCTATATCAAGGCGTTCGCTCGGGCCGAAATAGGGGCGGTCTGCATCTGCAGGTTTGATCTGGCCGTTGGGACGATGGATGTCGGTACCTGACACAACCACAGTAGACGCGCGCCCGTTATAGCCAATCGGCATGTGCAGCCAGTTCGGCGGCAGCGCGTTTTCGGCACCGCGAAACATTGTGCCGACATTGGTGGCATGGTGCCGGCCCGCATAGAAATCGGTGTATTCAGAGACAACAATCGGCATATGCAGGCGGACGTCGGCCATGGGGATCAGGTGCAACGCGACTTTGGCTTGATCCGGACTGTCGGTCGATAGCAATTCGATCAGACGGCTGCGCAGGGTGGCCCAGGCTTCGGGACCCAAATCCATCACGTCATTCCAATAGGGCACGTCAAAGACGGGGTCGAAATGCAGCAAGATCAGGTCTTCGGCCTCAATCGCGGCCATATCGAGCACCATATCACCGATCGCCACACCGCAGCGTGGTTCAAGCGTGTCCGTCGAGAACACCCCATAGGGCAGGTTGTTAAGCGGAAAGTCAGTGTCGGCGCTGTTCGCGCTTTCGATCCAAGAAGTGAGCAGTGTCATAGGTGTTCCTTGCATGTCGTTCTGTAGACGGTGACGTTTGTGGCGCGGGTCGGTATGCCGATAGGGAACCGGTATGATGTTTCGATGCCAATTTCAAACCCGTCAAGCTGATGTGATGGGCGCTCGGTTGCCGGCTTCGGAGCGGGGGCTTGTGGCGGCTCCCTTGCAAAATCTGGGCGGTTGGTAATAGACCTTAGCTCATCCTAACAAGCGATTGCACCGATGCCAGACCAGAACTTCGAGCTGACCCATTTCTTGCCCTATCTGCTGAATCAGGCCGCTGAAGTGAGCAGTCTTGCGTTCCAGCGTACCTATAAAGACCGCTATGGCATGCTGCGGACCGAGTGGCGGGTGCTGTTCCATCTGGGGCTTTATGGTCAGATGACCGCGAGCGAAATCGGGCAGCGCGCCAATATGCATAAGACCAAGATCAGTCGCGCCGTGCAAAAGCTGACCGACCGGCGGTTCGTCACACGGCTGCGCGGAGATCAGGACCGGCGGACAGAGCTGTTGTCGCTGACGGCCGCAGGGCGGGCCGCGTATGATGATCTGTTCGAGGTGGCCAAAGCCTATGATGCTCGTCTGACAGCAGACCTGACCACAGCCGAGCGCGAAACGCTAAAGGGGTTGCTGGTCAAGCTCGCCGCCGGGCAGGGCGGCGCCATCTGATGGTTGGCCGCGGGCCCATGGCCCGCCACTGACGGTCAGAAGTTGATATCGACACCGGGCAGGTTCAGCGCTTTCATGAGGTCACGCAATTCCTGACGGGCAGCTACATTCGAGATATTGAGTTGTTTGACGCCGATATCCTTGAGGTCAAGCAGGGTCAGGCCACGGGGGAAGAGTTCGCGGAAAATAACGCGTTCGTTGAAACCTGGCGCAATGCGAAAGCCGATACGTTTGCTCAGGTTGGCGATGGCCCGTTCCATCTTGTCTTTGTTGACCATGCGCTGTGCACCCATGCGGTTACGCACGACGATCCAGTCGATCGGGGCAAGACCTGCCTGCGCGCGCAGCTGGCGCGCATTCCAGACCATTTCGGAATAGACGGATGGGCCGGTAATCTTGTCACCCATGGCATCCGTGCGTGCCAGAAGGTCAAAGTCGATAAAACTGTCATTGAGCGGCGTGATAAGCGTGTCGGCCAGCGAATGTGCAACCTGGCTGAGACGGGTGTGCGACCCCGGGCAATCGATCAGAATGAAATCCGACGTGGGTTCAAGCTCTGCCACGGCGGCGCTGAGGCGGTTGTCATAGATGTTTTCGCCCGGTTGCAAGCTGCTTGCCTCGATTTCGGGGAGCTCGTGCATCTCGGGGGATGGGAGGTCCAGCTCAGCGCTTGCAAGGAAGGATTTGCGATTGTCGACGTATCGCCCGAATGTGCGCTGGCGCAGGTCCAGATCCAGAACGCTGGTCTTGTGACCCATGCGTGCAAGGGCTGTTGCCACATGCATAGAGACGGTTGATTTTCCGGCCCCGCCTTTTTCATTCCCGACGACGATAATATGCGCCATTGCGTTTTGTCCCTTTCACTCCCCGTTTTTGTCGGGGCCACATTGGGAAAAACCATATGGCACACATGGCGCTTTTGAAAGCGTTTGTGGCTCTAGATTGTGGTTATTGTTGCTAAATTCACCCGCAGCGGCAAGCGGCCTACGCGCAAGGCACCGCTAACCCGAGCGCCGTAGCGAGCGACCCTGTGGCCCCAGACGGCCAGTGTCAATTGTAACGCAGGTGACATCGTTTACTGCCAGTTTAGCGCGGCACGTCGATGCAAGCTGGCGGAGTTCATCATGGGGCCCGTGCAACCGTTCAAGCGCGCCTGTCAGGACCAGTGCCTGCGCAAAGCATCCCCGTTCGACGAGGTCGTGCGCCGCGATTAAATCTTCGGCTGGAAGGGGGGGCTTGTCACCTTGCGACAGGGGGGCGGTTGTGCGGTTTGCGCCAGCGCGAGGCTGACCTGAATCAGAGAGGGGGAAAGCGGGCATCAGCGAACCTTTCGTGGAGAGCTGAGGGGACTATGGACCGTAGTTGCTTTCCAAAACCTAAACATCGGCCAGTTTGTTCCGTAAAGTGCGAGGTAACCTTGGGGCAGGGGCGAGATGCCGCTTCTTTGACTAAAATACTGTGATCAAATAAAAAATGGCGCGCCCCTCGGGGCACGCCATTTCTGAATTTCGCAATGGAAAGGGTTTAGAAGCCCAGACCTGCGTATTTATTTTTGAACTTGGAAACGCGGCCACCGGTGTCCATCAAGCGGGATGTGCCGCCGTTCCATGCAGGGTGCACGGAGGGGTCAATATCCAGCGACAGTTGATCGCCTTCTTTGCCGTAGGTCGATTTCATTTCCAGGATCGTACCGTCTGTCATTTTGACGTTGATCGTGTGGTATTCGGGGTGTGTATCGGCTTTCATGACAGCTCTCCTTACGCGTTCGCGCCAGATTTTGGCTTGTAATGTACGTTTTCGACGATGCGTGCCGACTTACCACGACGCGAGCGCAGGTAGTACAGTTTCGCACGACGCACACGGCCACGACGGACAACTGTGATGCTCTCGATGTTGGTGGAGTGCAGGGGGAATACGCGCTCTACGCCTTCACCAAAGGAAATCTTGCGCACGGTGAACGAGCCGGCAATACCTTTGCCGTTGTTACGTGCAATGCAGACGCCTTCGTAATTCTGAACGCGGGTACGTGTACCTTCGGTCACTTTAAAGCCCACGCGGATGGTGTCACCGGCGCGGAAGTCAGGGATTTCTTTCCCCAGTTCGGCGATTTGTTCCGCCTCGATCTCAGCAATCAGGTTCATCTGATCGTCTCCTATAAATGCTCGCGGTTAGTCCACGAAGTTTTGTGCGATCCAAGAGCTTCGGTCTGTTTGGCGGGCCTGCCGTAGCAGCCCATCGAAGATAGGGTCATCTTTACTTATCATCTGCGGATGCAGAAATGACTGGAGCCGCTTACACACGATTCCAGACCTGCGCGTCGTATAGGCGGGATGCCTTCGCAGATCAAGTCCCGATCACAAAAAGTGCCGCGCGTTTCAGCCGCTAAAATAGGGGCGAAGATTGCTGCGGACCCGGTCCAGCACGGTGTCGCCATTCAGATCGGGCACAAAACGCTGGCCGGTAATCGCCTCGAAAGCGTCGATATAGACTTGCGAGGTGGCAGCGATCAAATCGGCGGGAATTTCGGGGATATCATCGTGATAGGGGTCGCAGCGCGCATCAACCCAAGATCGGATCACGTCCTTGTCAAAAGACGGTGGGCGGGTGCCGTTTTCCAACGCAGCCTCATAGCCTTCGGCCAGCCAGAACCGCGAACTGTCGGGCGTGTGGATTTCATCAGCCAGCAGGATATTGCCCTGCGCATCGGTGCCGAATTCATATTTTGTGTCGACTAGGATCAGCCCGTTCTTCGCCGCCATCTCTTGCCCGCGGGCAAAGAGTTTCAGGGCAATTTCGCTGATTTGATCCCATTGCGCTTGGGTGAGCAGGTCTTGGTCAACGATCTCTTGGGCCGTCATCGGAGCATCATGGCCGCCGTCGAACTCTTTGGAGGTCGGGGTAATGATCGGCGCAGGTAACGCCTGATTGTCGCGCAGGCCATCAGGAAAATGATGGCCGTACATTTCTCGTTCACCTTTCTTGTATAGCGTCAGCACCGAAGTGCCTGTTGAGCCCGCTAGATAGCCGCGTACCACGATCTCGACAGGTAAAATGGTCAGGTGCTTGCCGATCACCACATTGGGGTCGGGATATTCAAGCACGTGGTTGGGGCAAATGTCGCTGGTGTTGTCGAACCAGAACCGCGCGGTCTGCGTCAACACCTGACCCTTGAACGGGATGGAGGTGAGAATACGATCAAAGGCCGAAATCCGGTCCGATGACACGAGAATACGCCGATCATCCGGCAGATCATAGCAGTCACGCACCTTGCCGAAATAAGGGTTAGGCAGCTCATCGATGCGGGCGTGATCAAGGGTGCGGGTCAGGTCTGTCATGGTCTGCCTTCCGTGAGGGTCACTTCTTGGAGGTATATTTAGCCCACATATCGGGGCGCCGTTGTTCTGTCAGCGTTTCGGACTGGGCTTGCCGCCATTTGGCGATTTCGCCGTGATTGCCGGACATGAGGACCGGGGGGATGGGGCGGTCTTTCCAGTCGGCGGGGCGGGTGTACTGCGGATGCTCCAGCAGGCCTGAGGAATGGCTTTCCTCGACCACGCTGTCGGCGTTGCCCAAGACCCCGGGCAGCAGGCGCACGGTGGCGTCAATCATAGCCTGCGCGGCCAACTCTCCGCCTGTCATAACAAAGTCGCCAAGGGACACTTCGGTGATGCCGTAATGTTCGATCACGCGCTCATCGACGCCTTCGAACCGGCCACACAGGATGGTCACGCCGGAACAGGTGGCGAGATCTTGGGCCATGGCTTGATCAAAGCGCCGTCCGCGGGGGGACATATAAAGGATCGGCCAACGTCCGGACGCACTGGCCATCGCGGCCTCTATTGCAGGGCCGACCACATCAGCGCGCATAACCATGCCGGCACCGCCGCCCGCGGGGGTATCGTCGACATTGCGGTGTTTGCCCACGCCATAGCCGCGCAGATCATGGGTATTTAGCTGCCATGTACCTTCTTGCAAGGCGCGCCCGGTAAGGCTGGCACCCAGCACACCTGGGAACAATTCGGGGAAGAGGGTCGCGATCTCGGCGCGCCAAACGTCAGCGTAGTCAGGGGTGTCCTGCATCAACGCACGCGGCTTGAGGGCGGGGCGAACAGTTTGCCGTCCGTGAGAACGTGAAGGAGTGTTCATGTGATATCGGCCTTTGGCATGGTGGCCTTCGGTTCTGACCTAAGCGTCTTTTTCATCGGGCAGGATGCCCTCGGGCGGGTCCGCGATGATGCGGCCCGACGCTAAATCGACAGTGGGGACCGCAGCCTTGGTGAAGGGGAGGAAAACCGTTTGCGAACTGCCCGCGAGTTGCGTTTCAAGCAAATCGTCAGCGCCGTGGTTCTGGACCGTCTTGACCTTGCCGATCAGCGCACCGCCAGTGTCATAGACCTCTAGCCCGATGAGGTCGGTGTGATAGAATTCATCGTCGGGCAGCGAAGGCAGTTGATCGCGCTGCGCAAAAAGAACGGTGCCGCGCAGGGCGTCAGCCTCTTCTTTGGAGGTGACATCAGTGATGCGGGCGACAAATCCGTTTTTGACAGGGCGGACCAGCGCGAGATTGTAGCTGCGGGTGCCGTCTTCGCTGGAGAGCGGGCTGTAGCTTTCGATATCTTCTGGGACAGCGCAGTAGCTTTTAATCCGCAACTCTCCGCGGACGCCATAGGAGCCAGAGATCACGCCCACTGAAATTTTATCGCTCACTGCAAAAGCTCCGAGTTTAAGCAAATTGTACCGGTCCACTGACCTTCGCCCGCGCGGCATTCCGACTTCATCTGGTTGCGTTCAAACCAGATGCCAATGGCAGCGCCGATCCCGAGGATAAGAAGAAGGCGAAGAAGACGAAACATTGTCAGCTTTCATTCTGGTCCAAAGGTAGGCCGCGAAGGCCAAAGGGTCGCAGGCCGTTCCGGCGGGACGTCTCATTTATGTAGCACGTACATCGGACAGGCTGCACGCGCAAAGATGCGGGCTGTCGCATGTACCTGAATCTCTCGGCGCGAACAAAGCCGCGCCGAGAGAGGGCCGATTATTCTTCGGCGGCATCTTCTGCAGGAGCAGCGGCGGCTTCGGCAGCGGCGGCGGCCTTGGCTGCTTTTTCTTCTACGCGCTCTTGCGCTTTCTTACCGGGGGTACCCTTCTTGGGGTTGTTCCGCTCGGTCTTGTCTTTCACGCCAGCAGCTTCCAGCATACGTGCAACGCGGTCCGTTGGCTGTGCGCCTTGGCCGATCCAGTATTGAACGCGCTCGACGTCCATTTTTACGCGCTCTTCGCTGTCTTTCGCCAGCAGCGGGTTGTATGTGCCCAGCTTTTCGATGAAGCGGCCATCGCGTGGCATGCGGCTGTCAGCGGCAACGATGCGGTAGAAGGGGCGCTTTTTGGAACCGCCACGGGCGAGACGAATTTTCATGGACATGAGTAGTTTCCTTTAGGTTGGTACTGAGGTCAGGGACGCACCCGGACCTATGATTGCTGTTGTTTGTGGTGCTGAATGACTTCAGCGATGATGAAGTTCAGAAACTTCTTGGCGAATTCGGGATCGAGGTCAGCCTCTTTCGCCAAATCTTCGAGCCGCTTGATCTGGTTCGCTTCGCGGTCCGGATCAGAGGGGGGAAGGTCGTGTTCGGCTTTGAGTTTCCCCACAGCCTGAGTGTGTTTGAACCGCTCGCCCAAAGTGTACACCAGGATCGCATCCAGACGGTCGATGGACGCGCGGTGTTCTTTCAGAACCTCGGCAGCGCGGGTGACGGGGTCGGTCATGCGGCGGCTCCTTTCACGGCAAAGGGCAGGGCGCGTTGCACGTTCAAGTGCCTCCGGCGGGAGTTTATCTGGCAAAATGAAGTGCGGATCATTTCTTTTTCCCGAAGCCAGAGAGGCTGGCAGGCAAACCGCCGCCGCCCATGCCGCCAGGCAGTTTGCCGCCCATCTGTTTGGCCGCTGCTTCCAGCGCCTTGGGGTCCATCTGGGACGGGTCCATGCCACCGGGCATGCCGCCTTTGCCCATCATGCCCTTCATCGCTTGTTTGAGCATGCCGCCTTTGCCCATTTTGCCCATCTTTTTCATCATGTCGCCCATCTGGCGGTGCATCTTCATGAGCTTGTTCAATTCGGACACTTCCATGCCCGCGCCTTTGGCAATGCGCTTTTTGCGGCTGGCTTGAAGGAGAGCCGGGTTAGCGCGCTCTTTCTTGGTCATCGACTGGATCAGGGCGATCTGGCGTTTGAGGATCTTGTCGTCAAAGCCCGCGTCTTCGACCTGCTTCGCCATTTTCCCCATGCCGGGCATCATGCCCATCATGCCCTGCATCCCGCCCATTTTGAGCATCTGTTCAAGCTGCATTTTCAGGTCGTTCATATTGAACTGACCCTTGGCCATGCGCTTCATCATCTTTTCGGCTTGTTCGGCCTCGATGGTTTCTTGCGCTTTCTCAACCAAGGCGACGATGTCACCCATGCCTAGGATACGGCCCGCGATGCGTTCTGGCTCAAACGTTTCAAGCGCGTCCATCTTTTCGCCCAAGCCGACGAACTTGATGGGTTTGCCGGTGACGGCGCGCATCGACAGCGCTGCACCGCCGCGGCCGTCGCCGTCCATGCGGGTCAGCACGACGCCGGAAATGCCAATGCGGTCGTTGAAGTTCTCAGCAGTCTGTACGGCGTCTTGGCCGGTCAGGCCATCGACAACCAACAGGGTTTCACGCGGGTTGGCGACATCGCGTACCGCTTCGACCTGTTGCATGAGCTCTTCGTCGATCGACAAGCGGCCCGCGGTATCAAGCATATAGACGTCATAGCCGCCCATGGATGCCTGCGTTTTCGCGCGTTTCGCGATCTGGACGGGGTTTTCGCCTTTGACGATCGGCAGGGTATCGACGCCGATCTGCACGCCGAGGATCGCCAGTTGTTCCATCGCGGCGGGACGGTTGACGTCAAGCGAGGCCATCAGCACACGCTTGCCGTCGCGGTCTTTCAGGCGTTTGGCAAGCTTGGCCGTGGTGGTGGTTTTACCGGAGCCTTGCAGGCCGACCATAAGGATCGGCGCAGGCGCGTTGTCGATCTTCAGCGCGCCCGGTTCGCCTTCGCCCTTCAGTGTGTCGATCAGCGCGTCGTGGACGATCTTGACGACCTGCTGGCCGGGGGTGATCGATTTGGTGACCGCCTGACCTGTGGCCTTGTCTTGCACGGCTTTGACGAAATCGCGGGCGACAGTCAGGGATACGTCGGCTTCAAGCAGGGCGACGCGGACTTCGCGTAGGGCGGTTTTCACATCCTCTTCGGAGAGGGCACCCTGTTTGGTCAGACGGTCAAAGACGCCAGAGAGACGTTCGGAAAGATTCTCAAACATGGGCCATGGCCCCCTTCGATCGGTTGCGGTTCCCTTGAAATAGGATGCCCGCGTTAAATACGCAAATGCCCCCACGGGCGTAACACGCTGGTGGGGGGCGATCTCTGGCCGCGCCAGAGACCGGAAGACATGATGCTTCCGGAGATTGCGGACCGTTTAGGCGAGCGGCGGGGTTGAGTCAACCCGCCGCGCGCCCCTAGGGTCAGGCTGCCTTGAGCGCGTCGACCGCTTCATTGGCGCGGGCGATGGTGGCTTCGGCATCGGTGGCCAGCGCGTCGGCGGCGACGATGGTGACATCGGTCATGCCCATAAAGCCCAGTACCGCCTTGAGGTAGCCAGTGTTAAAGTCGGCTTCGGAGCCAGCAGGGACGCCACCGGAGGCCATCGCGACGATGACGCGCTTGCCTTTGACCAGGCCTTCGGGGCCGGCTTCGGTGTATCGGAAGGTGACGCCGACGCGGGCGACGAGATCGATCCAAGCCTTAAGCGACGCGGGCACGCTGAAATTATAGATGGGTGCCCCGATGACGATGGTGTCGGCGGCTAGCAGTTCAGCGACGAGCTTGTCGGATTCAACCAGCGCTTCGCTTTGCTCGGGGGAGCGGTCGGTCTCGGGTGTGGCGCGGGCGATGGCCCATGTTTCCGTAATCTGGGGCAGGGGTTCACGGGCGAGATCGCGCACGGTGACATCAGTGTCGCCCAGTTGCGCGATGATCCGGTCGGTTAGGCCACGGGTCACAGAGCTGGTGGTGTTGGCGGAGGAGTCGATGCGCAAGATAGACATGGGAGGATATCCTTTCGGGTTTGCTTTGTGGCCTCAACATGACCCTTGTTTGTGCGAACGCAACTGGTGAAAATGCAGGTGATGTGTTCAATAATGCACAGGCGTGGGCATAGGGGCTGTGGATGGATAACTGGGACGAAATCAAAACGGCCTATCAGGTGGCGCGTATGGGGACCGTCAGCGGCGCGGCGGAGGTGTTGGGCGTGCACCATGCCACCGTAATCCGCCACGTCGATGCGCTGGAAAGCCGGCTTGCCGTCAAATTGTTTCAGCGTCATGCGCGCGGGTACAAGACAACCGAGGCGGGCGAAGACTTGCTGCGTGTGGCCGCTGCCACCGACGATCAGTTCAGCCAGTTGGCGAGCAGGATCAAGGGGCGCGGGGAGGCAGTGTCGGGCGAGCTGGTCGTCACGTCCCTGATGGAACTGTCGAGCTGGATGACGCCGCTGTTGGTCGCGTTCCAGAAGAAGAACCCGGATGTGACCGTGCGTTTTCTGACCGGAGAGCGCCTGTTCCGGCTGGAATATGGTGAAGCCCATATCGCGATCCGCGCCGGACAGGTGCCAGAACAGCCAGATAATGTGGTGCAGCCGTTTCATATGCTGCAGATGGGGCTGTTCGCACATAAAAGCTATATTGCGGCACATGGGATGCCTTCGGGCCCTGACGACTATGGGAACCACCGTTTTGTCGGGCATGACGACGCGCAGATGCGTGCACCGTTCTTTAAGTGGATGCGCGATATCGTGCCGGCACAAGCGATCTCGTTTCGCGGGCTTGATGCGGGCGGGCTGCGGGTCGCGGTGCTTGAGGGCGCGGGGATCGGGTTCATCGAGCTGACGGAAGGCCGCGCCGACCCTGATCTGGTCGAAGTGCACCCGCATCTGCCCGAGTGGGATTCGACGTTGTGGCTGGTGACCCATGTTGATCTCCACCGCACGCCGAAGGTACAGGCGTTGCTGTCCTTTCTGAAAAAAGCAGTAAAGAAGGAAATGTGATGCGGCCTGATATGCAGGGGCATCTGGCGATGCTGGTATTTTCAGCCTTGGTGGCGGGGTCATTTTCACTGGGGGCGCTGTCGGCCAATCTAATCTCGCCGACGGCGTTGAACGCTGCGCGGTTCGTGATCGCGGGTATGGTGATTGCGGTGGCTGTGGCCGCGACGACCGGTGTGCCCAAAGGGGCAACGCAGTCCCCTTGGCGCTATCTGGTGCTTGGCGGCCTGTTCGCTGTCTATTTTGTGCTGATGTTCGAGGGGCTGAAGACGGCGCGCCCGGTCAGTGCGGCAGCTGTGTTTACGTTGACGCCGGTGATCGCTGCGGGGTTTGGCTGGCTGCTGCTGCGGCAGGTCACGACGGCACGTATGGCGTTGGCCCTGACGATCGGAGCGGTTGGGGCGCTTTGGGTGATCTTCCGCGCAGATTTAGCGGCCCTGCGCCGGTTCGAGATCGGCTATGGCGAGGCCGTCTATTTCGTCGGCGTTATCTGTCACGCGCTTTATACGCCGATGGTTCGCAAGCTGAATCGCGGCGAACCGGCGGTTGTGTTCACCCTGGGCACGCTGATCGCCGGGGGCGGGTTGTTGTTTGTCTACGGATGGCGCGATGTGCTGGGGACCGACTGGATTGCGCTGCCCGCCATCGTGTGGATCACGATCATATATGTCGCTGTCGCGGCCTCGTCTGCTACCTTTGTCTTGCTGCAATTTGCGTCTCTGCGGCTGCCGTCGGCCAAGGTCATGGCCTATACCTATCTAACGCCCAGTTGGGTGATCCTATGGGAGATCGCATTAGGCAATGGCGCACCGCGACCGCTTATTTTGGGGGGCGTGGGGCTGACGATCATCGCCCTGTATCTGCTGCTACGGGACGACACAAAACAGATTTGATCACAATAGCGGGAACCGATCTGATCTATCCTGCGTTAGCATCACATAAAGTTTATGAAGGGACTATTCTAATGCGTAGCATTCTTTATCTGATTGGTTTGATTGTTGTTGTTTTGGCGATCTTGCGCTTTGCGTTCGGCGTCATCTAACAACATCAAGTTTGGCCCTTCTGTGTAAAACCTCGTCGCAGGAGGGCCAACAATACACTGCTCTGCCTATGTCCCCAGATCATCCTGTGCCGCATCTGTTGACATCCCTTTAATTTCTGCGGCCAGAAATCTTTCAAAATCATCAAGATTGATAGGCTCGTACTGGCCAAAGCCCTGTATCCAGACGGATGGGGTTTTCAACGCTGCAGGTTCGAGCTTGCACCATTTGAGCCGGCCGCGTTTCTCCTGCACGATCAGTCCCGCCCGTTCGAGCACCGACAGGTGCTTTGAGATCGCGGCAAGCGACACGTCGAATGGTTCAGCCACGTCTGTCACCGCCATATCATCCTCTAGCAGCATCGACAAAATCGCGCGCCGTGTCGGATCGGCGAGCGCGGCAAAGATCGCATCAAGCTGGGCGGTGGGTGGTTGGGGCACGGCGTTTATGGATGTCCTTGCAGGGCACGTAAGGGTGACTTCCTAGAGGTAGCGGAAACCACGCTTAACCAAAAGGTTGAATATGATTGCAGGCTGAGTTTGCAAGGGCTGGCCCCGCTTTGACAGTGATTTAGGTGATCCGCCCTGCACATTTCCTAGCGTTTTCAGATAGATAGCAGTTTCGCGATCAGAGTTGACTCTGTGGCGGTGTGAAAGTAGCTACTGCGCAACACATTCAACAGGGATTTTGGCGTGACCGATCCAGACCAACAGCAGCGGCTAAAGCAGCTTGAGGCAAAGATCGAGGCAGCCAAGCGGGCGCAAGCACCGAAACCCCGGGCGGATGAACATTATTCTCAGGCATCGCTGGCCTGGCGGATGGTGATCGAACTTTGCGCCGGTCTTGGGATCGGTTTTGGCATCGGATATTCGTTGGACTGGTTCTTAGGAACGCTCCCGATTTTCATGGTGCTGTTTGTAATGCTGGGCCTTGCGGCTGGGGTAAAGACGATGCTCCGCTCTGCGCAGGAAATCCAGGAAAAGAAGATGGCCGATGTGGCCGATGAAGAAAAAGGGCCCTGACATGGCGGCAGAAGCACACGGCGAAGAAACAGGCGGTTTGGCTTTTCACCCGATGGATCAGTTCATCGTTAAGCCATTCTTTGGCGAAGGCGCTGTATCCTGGTACACGATCACCAACGCAACGGTCTGGATGGCAATTGCTGTTCTGGCGATCTTTGCGCTGCTGGTTTTGGGCACGTCCAAGCGGTCGGTGATCCCGTCGCGCATGCAGTCTGTGGCCGAGCTTGCGTATGGCTTCATCTACAAGATGGTTGAAGACATCTGCGGTAAAGAAGGGGTGAAATACTTCCCCTACATCATGACACTGTTCATGTTTATCGTATTCTCGAACTTCCTTGGTCTGCTGCCGATGGCGTTTACGCCTACGTCGCATATCTCTGTCACCGCTGTGATGGCGTTTGCCGTATTCTTTGGTGTGACCATTCTGGGTTTCGTCAAGAACGGCGCGTCTTTCCTGAGCCTGTTCTGGGTCAGCAGCGCGCCACTGGCACTGCGTCCGGTTCTGGCCGTGATCGAGCTGATCTCGTACTTTGTACGTCCGGTCAGCCACTCTATCCGTCTTGCGGGTAACATGATGGCGGGTCACGCCGTGATCAAAGTTTTCGCGGGCTTCGCTGCACTTGCTGCAATCGCCCCTTTTTCGGTTCTTGCGATCACGGCGATGTATGGCCTTGAGGTGTTGGTTTCCTTCATCCAGGCCTATGTTTTCGCGATCCTCACATGCGTTTATCTGAAAGACGCATTGCACCCGCACCACTAACACCAGGGCAGGGTATCCCTGCCTGACCAATCACCTCAATTCCATTGTAAGGAGAAATGACATGGAAGGCGAACTCGCACAAATGGGCCAATTCATTGGCGCAGGTCTGACAGCATTCGGCATGGGTGGCGCAGCCATCGGTGTGGGCAACGTTGCAGGCAACTACTTGGCTGGCGCACTGCGCAACCCATCTGCTGCTGCTGGTCAAACAGCAACTCTGTTCATCGGCATCGCCTTTGCAGAAGCTCTGGGGATCTTCTCGTTCCTCGTCGCTCTGCTGCTGATGTTCGCTGTCTAAGCTTAAGACACCTAAGTCCTTACGCTTCGGGCAGTGCGCAGATGCGCGCTGCCCGAAAGATTTCCACGCATTGACAGGAGCCCGCTATGGCGACGGAACCGATTACTACGGAAATCGCTGGCGCATGCGTCAACGAATTTGGCAGCGCCATTGGTATGCCACAGCTTTGCATTGATTGGTTCGGCAACCAGATTTTCTGGCTTATCGTCGCCCTGGTCGCAATCTACTTTATTCTGTCGCGCGTTGCCCTGCCACGCATCGGCGCTGTTCTGGCGGAACGCCAGGGCACCATTACAAATGATATCGCCGCCGCCGAAGACCTGAAGGTCAAAGCGACGGAGGCAGAGGCCGCTTACGACAAAGCCTTGATCGATGCCCGTGCAGAAGCACAGCAGATCATCGCCGCCGCGAGAGCTGACATTCAGGCCGATCTGGACAAAGCGATTGCCAAGGCCGACGCCGAGATCGCAGCAAAGTCCGCCGAGTCTGAAAAAGCCATCAGCGAAATCCGCGCCTCCGCGATGGAGAACGTTGAAGCCGTTGCCAAAGACACCGCCGAGGCCATCATCACCGCCGTCGGTGGCAGCGCTGACGCGACAACTATTGCCGCGGCTGTCGATGCCCGGATGAAAGGATAAGCCATGCGTTTGACCTTCTCAGCCCTCATCGCCGGTCTGGTCGCTTCCCCTGCATTTGCAGCTGGTGACGTGTTCTTTTCGCTAAGCAACACCGACTTTATCGTTCTGCTTGCCTTCATTCTTTTCGTTGGCGTTTTGATGTATTTCAAAGTGCCCAAGATGATCGGCAGCATGCTGGACAATCGTGCCGTTGGCATCAAGTCTGAGCTGGATGAAGCCCGTGCGCTGCGTGAAGAGGCCCAAACGCTTCTCGCCAGCTACGAGCGCAAACAGCAAGAAGTGAAAGAACAAGCGGACCGTATTGTCACGTCGGCCAAGGCCGAAGCAACCGAAGCTGCGGATCAGGCCCGTGCCGATCTGGAGAAATCCATCGCGCGCCGTTTGACCGCAGCCGAAGAGCAAATCGACTCCGCTCAGGCCGCTGCCGTTAAGGAAGTGCGCGATCAAGCGATTGTTGTGGCCATCGCCGCTGCCAAGGATGTTATCGCCAAGAAGATGACCGCCGCCGAAGGCAACGCGTTGATTGACAGTGCAATAGCCGAAGTCGACGCAAAGCTTCACTAAGTTTTAACGGACTTACTCTAAAAGGCCTCGGTATCATCCGGGGCCTTTTTTGCGTTTCAAGGTTTTGTCATCGTCTCGTGTTGCAACCGCTGGCGGGCGACGTCTTCGTTCCGTTCCGCCTTTTGATGTTCCCTCAACGCGTTTTCGACAAAGGTCAGATGCGTCTTTACCGCGGCCTGCGCCGCAGCCGGATCGCGCGCCTGTAGTGCATTGTTGATGGCGCGGTGTTGGTTCAGCAGGGCGGTGCGGGTGGTACGTTGTTTGAACATAACTTCGCGGTTATAGAACACGCCACCGCGTAGCAGATCGTACATCGACCGCATCATATGCAGCATAATGACGTTATGGCTCGCCTCGATAATTGCCATGTGAAACTGCGCATCTAGCTGGGCCTCGTCGTCGGCGTTGCGCTTGTGGTGTGCGGCCTCCATCTTGTCAAAAACTGCCTGAATCACGCCCAGATCTGTGTCAGAGGCCAGCCGCGCTGCCCGTTCGGCAGCCAGTCCCTCCATATCACGGCGGAACGATAGATAGTCGAAAACCGCCTCGTCGTGACGTGCGAAAAGCTCTGTCAGCGCGGGTGAAAAAGCGCTGCCTAGGACATCGGCGACATAGACGCCTGCGCCGGGCTTTGCAGTCAACAATCCGCTGGCCTGAAGCTGCGCGATGGCATCTCGCAGGGAAGGGCGTGACACGGCAAGCCTTTCGGCCAGCTCACGTTCCGCGGGCAACCTTTCGCCCGGGCGAAGAATGCCCCGGAGGATCAACTGTTCAACCTGCCGGACGACGGCGGCGGATAGTTTTTCAGAGGCGACAGGGTGAAAGGGCATTGGTGGTTCCTTGGATTGGTCAAATTATATGACCAGCGGCATGGGGGAGCAATGCAATTATTTTCGAAGACCAAGGGGCGCTTTAACGGTCGATTAGCATTTGTCGCGCAGGGTGTTGCTATGTTGACAGATATACGTTTGCTGCCCGTCCTAATTTGCACCTTGGTGATGCTCATGGCTGCTGGTTGCAACATGCCAAGCGCCGGCTTTAGCGGCCTGCCGGTCCAACAGATCATCGTGGATGGATCGGTATTTGATGTTCGCGTAAACGGGGCTCAAGCAGAGGCCATACGCATCAATATGGAATACGCCCCCAGGTTTGGCCCGATCCGCGACCGTGCCGCGCGGGCCATGGTGCAGGCGAGCGGCTGCAAGGTTACACATGTGGTGGGGGACCAGGCGGTTGCGATAGGAAAACTGGATTGTGGCTAATGGGAGTGGCCAAATCATTGATTAGGAAGCGGGAGGAAGCGAGGAGGTACCTCAAACTACAATATCTTGTGGATAAAGCGGCTGCTTCCCGCTCTACCTAGCGGCGTTACGTTGACAGTAAAGGCAATGACCCGCAATCCTAACTGTCCAAAAGAATCAGGCGGGTACGAACATTGCGGTTTTCTAAACTCAGGCTGACGGGCTTTAAAAGCTTTGTAGACCCTACAGATTTGATCATTACGGATGGTCTGACCGGCGTGGTCGGCCCCAATGGTTGTGGCAAATCCAACCTTCTCGAGGCGCTGCGTTGGGTAATGGGGGAAAATCGCCCGACTGCGATGCGGGGCGGCGGGATGGAGGACGTGATTTTTGCCGGTGCATCTTCGCGTCCTGCCAAAAACTTTGCCGAAGTCGCGTTGCACATCGATAACTCCGAACGTTTGGCACCCGCTGGTTTCAACGACGGCGACAGTATCGAAATTGTCCGACGGATCACCCGTGATGTCGGAAGCGCGTATAAGGCGGCAGGCAAGGACGTGCGCGCACGCGATGTTCAAATGCTTTTCGCTGATGCTTCGACTGGAGCGCACTCTCCCGCGTTGGTCCGACAGGGCCAGATTTCCGAGCTTATCAATGCTAAACCCAAAAGTCGGCGTCGCATTCTGGAAGAAGCCGCCGGAATCTCGGGGCTTTATGCCCGCCGGCACGAGGCCGAGCTTAAATTGAATGGCACGGAAACGAACCTTGCACGGGTCGATGATGTCGTTGACCAACTGGCCAACCAGCTTGCCCAATTGACGCGCCAAGCACGCCAAGCGGCGCGGTACCGGGATATCGGCCAAACGCTCCGCCGCACCGAGGGGGTCCTGCTGTACCGCCGCTGGCGTGCTGCAGAGGACGCAAGGCTCGTCGCGACAGAAGGCCTGAGGGCACAGGTGGCCGTCGCGCTTGAGGCCGAAGGGGCGGTGCGGCAGGCTTCTGCTACGCGCCAGCAGCTCGAAGAAGCTCTCCCGCCCTTGCGGGAAGAAGAGGCGATCGCAACTGCTATCCTCCAGCGGTTGAAAGCGCAGCGAGATGCGTTGAGCGATCAAGAAAACCGCGCCCATGCCGCTATCGATACACTTAAGAAGCGCATTGCCCAGTTGTCCCGCGATCTCGACCGAGAAAACGAGCTGAACCGCGACGCCGAAGAGACGATTTCTCGATTGGAGCGGGAAGGGTGTGAACTGGACAAATCTGGTAAAGGGCATGAAGCCGCCGTCGCGAATGCAGAAGATGCGGCGCAGGAGGCGGCAAGTGTCCTAGAGGCGCGGGAAGCCGAATTGTCTGAGTTGACCGAAGATGTCGCCCGCTTGGTGGCGCGCCACAGTTCTGCAGAACGGCTTCTCAGTGACTATCGGGGAACCCTGATCAAAGCCGAGGCAGAAGCAGCCAAAGCGCGTAACGCAGTGCAGCAAAGCGGCGCTGCAGTCGAGAAAGCTTCCGCAGATTTCGTCACGGCCAAAGCTGCGGAAGCTCAGGCCCATGGCGCATCCGCGGCCGCAGAGGAGGCCTTGCTAAAAGCAGAAGAAGCAAGCGCGGCTACGCAGAACCGCGAGGCAGACGCGCGGGCCGAACGGTCGCAAGCGGAAGGTGAGCTGAATGCGATCAGTGCGGAGGCCGGCGCGCTTGCGAGATTGGTGGAACGGGACACGGCCGAGGGCGGGCAGATCTTAGATCGCTTGCAAGTTGAGCACGGCTTTGAAAAAGCACTCGGTGCTGCGTTGGCCGACGATTTGCGCGCCCCCGATGTCGAGCCGGACGGACCATCAGGATGGGCGTTCCTGCCGCCCTATTCCAATATCCAGCCTCTACCCGAGGGGATCACGCCGTTGACGGCGCATGTTTCTGTGCCCGACGTGTTAGACCGCCGAATGAGCCAAATCGGATTGGTCGATGCCGATGATGGTTCGCGACTGCAACAGCTTCTCCAGCCGGGCCAGCGGCTTGTCTCTCTTGAGGGGGATCTATGGCGATGGGATGGCTTCCGGGCGTGGGCAGAAGATGCGCCTTCTGCCTCGGCCCTACGGTTACAACAAATTAACAGGTTGGAGGTATTAAAGCAGGGCTTGGAGCAGGCGACTCAGCGCGCAGAGGGAGCACGCGATGCACATGAAACATTGCAGAAGCTTCTTCTTACTCAGGCTGAGGCTGATAGGGACGCCCGGACCCTGCGCCGCGATGCAGATAAGGCAGTTGCAGATGCCGGCCGTGCGTTAAGTCGGGTCGAGGCTGACCGTAATTTGGCTCAAAGCCGGCTAGAAAGTTTGGGCTTGGCCGTGGCGCGACACGAAGCGGAAGCCACCGAGGGACGTCGGTTGGTGACTGAGGCGGAAATCGCGCTTGCAAGGCTTGAAGACGTTGCATCCGCGCGCGCGGGCGTGGAAACGCTGCGCGAGACCGTTGAAGGCGCACGTATTGCCATGATCTCGCATCGCTCTGCATTGGACGAATTACGTCGCGAGGGCACCGCGCGGCTGAAGCGCATTCAAGACGTCAAAACCGAGTTGGGCGGGTGGCGGAATCGCTTGGGCACTGCGGGAAAACGCGGGGCCGAGCTTGCTGAGCGAAAAGCGTCGTCTGAACAGGAGCTTGATGAAGCCAGTTTTGCACCTGGGAGGATCGCAGCGGAAAGCGAAAAGCTAACGCTCGATATTGCTGCTGCCGAAACGCGCAAGCTTTCCGCAGCGCGGCAGCTTTCGAACGGTGACGCGGCTTTGCGCGACGCAACCAGGGCGGAACGCGACGCCGAACGGCAGGCGTCGGAGGCGCGAGAAGCCAGAGCGAAATCTGAAGCGCGGGCAGATGCAGCGAAGGAGACTGCAGCACTTGCAGCTGAGCGCATCGATGATGAGCGCGATATGACGCCAGACCAGCTTTTGGCATCGCTTGATTTGGGCGCGGATGATGCAGCCGAGATCGGGGTGCTCGAAAATCAATTGAGCCTTTTGAAGGGCCAGCGTGAGGCATTGGGTGCCGTGAACCTGCGTGCTGAAGAAGACGTTAAGAATGTGAAGGCTGAGCACGATACCTTGATCGACGAAAAGGCCGATCTTATGGAGGCGATCCGGACGCTGCGTAGTGGCATCGCGAGCTTGAACAAGGAGGGGAGAGAAAGATTGCTCACCGCTTTTGAACAGGTGAGCAGCAACTTCTCTATGCTCTTTAAGCACCTCTTTAACGGTGGAGAAGCCAATCTGGTGATGGTCGAATCTGACGACCCCTTAGACGCCGGGCTTGAGATCATGTGCCAGCCTCCGGGAAAAAAGCTGAGTACGCTCAGCCTATTGTCGGGAGGGGAGCAAACCCTAACCGCATTGGCGCTGATATTTGCGGTCTTTCTTGCGAATCCCGCCCCAATCTGCGTTTTGGATGAAGTCGATGCGCCCCTGGATGATGCGAATGTTTCGCGATTTTGCGACCTCTTGGATGAAATGTGCAGACAGACTGACACGCGGTTCCTGATCATCACGCATCATGCCGTGACGATGGCGCGGATGGATCGCTTATTTGGCGTTACGATGGCGGAACAGGGTGTCAGCCAACTGGTCTCTGTTGATCTGAAGAAAGCAGAGACCCTGGTCGCCTAGCGCCGGACGGAGCCGTTGTTCAATCACGCCCGTGAGGCATATTAAAATCGACTGTCGGGTTAATTGGTATGATCTGATGGGGGTTCACCGTTTTCTGGCTGTAGTAGTAGTGCCGGACGATGTGATCAAAGTGGACGGTTTCTGCGACACCAGTGTGTTGATACAGCTGACGGGTATAGGACCAAAGGTTCGGGTAGTCAGTCAAGCGCTTGTGATTGCACTTAAAGTGCGTGTGGTAGACGAGGTCAAAACGTACAAGCGTTGTAAATAGACGCCAGTCTGCCTCGGTTGGGGTATCGCCGATCAGGAAGCGATTATGACTGAGAATTTCCTCTAGCCACTCTAGGCTATCAAATAAACGGTGAACTGCATCATCGTAGGCCTCTTGTGTCGTCGCAAATCCCGCCTTGTAGACACCGTTATTCACAGTGTCGTAGACGCGTTGATTCACTTGGTCGATCCGCGTTTGCAGATATGCCGGCGAATAATCTTCCGTATTGCCGGATATATGGTCAAAGGCGCTGTTAAGCATCCGGATGATTTCAGCCGATTCGTTCGAAACGATCGTTTCTCGCTCCTTGTCCCAAAGCACAGGTACCGTCACACGACCCGAGAAAAGTGGATCGGCTTTGACATAAATGTCACGCAAGTAACTTTCACCCGAGAGGGCGTCGCCGGTAGCACCCTCGAAGTTTGTCGCAAAAGCCCATCCGTCTTGCAGCATATCTGGATGGACGACCGAAACGTCTATGTGAGGAGTAAGCCCTTTGAGCGCGCGGAAAATTAATGCGCGGTGTGCCCACGGGCAGGCATAGCTAACATACAGGTGGTAGCGGCCTGACTGCGCGGCAAAGCCTGATTTTCCAGATGGGCCAGCGCTGCCATCGGCTGTTATCCAGTTCCGAAATTTGGAGTCCGAACGCTCGAATTTCCCGCCTGTGGCGTCGGTATCATACCATTTGTCGTGCCACTCTCCGTCAATCAACAGTCCCATACACAATTCCTTTACATATTTATGGTCAAGGTAGGGCTAAGCCAGCGAATGGCTATAGCAGTTGGTGCACAGGGGGGCTGCAGTCGTGCACTTAGAATACATTGAAGGAATCTCTTGATTTTAAATCGCTATACGTCACGCTCGGTATTAGTCAGCACAGAGGGGAATATGCTGTGGAAGCGATGTTGCCAAAAAATATCCAGGCAGGGCTGGACGCCGCACGATTAGATAGCATGCGAAAGTCATCTCATTTGCGTGTTGAGGCTGATGGGGCGCAGCACAAGGTTTTGCGGTATTGGGACACAGGGTTCTCGCTGGAGTCAGCAACCGCACCGCAGCTACGTGGGCGCGTGGACCTGTATGATGGGGCTGCACATCTGTGTCAGTGCCTCATCGTTGCTGTCGCGCAAGAGGGCGACGAGATGCTCTTTGATTTCAAGCGAGCAACGCGCGTTGCAAAAACAGCTGCGCTGGATTTCGAACGGGCGAGGGATGCGCCGGCAGGGTTGATTGGCACCGACGCACCTCATTGAGTCTACTGCAGGTCTTTGAACGCGTCGCGTAAACGGTCGCAGGCTTCCTCTACGCGGGCGCGCGGTGTGGCGATGTTGAACCGAAGGAAGTTCTCACCGCCCTTGCCGAAAGTGGGCCCATGGTTCGCCGCGATCTCTGCGGACTTTTCGACCCGCTGAGTGAATTCAGACCTATCCATACCGGTCCCGCTGAAATCGACCCAGGCAAGGTAAGTTGATTGTAGCGACATGGATTGCAGCCCTGGTATGCTCTGGATGGCGGCGTCAAAAATCTGCCGGTTGCCGTCAAGATAACTCACCAGATCATCGACCCACGCCGCGCCTTCCGGCGAATAGGCTGCGGTGGCCATAAAAAGGCCAAATGAATTCGGCGACAGCCCCATCGCCGCGACACGTTGGGCAAAGATCGCACGCAACTTGGGGTCTGGAATAATGACATTGCCAGAATGGCAGCCAGCAATATTGAAGGTTTTCGTCGTCGCGGTCATCATGACCAGCCGTTCGTTGACCCCCTCGATCAGCGCCATTGCTGTATGCTTATGCCCGGGCATCACAAGATCATGGTGGATTTCATCTGAGACAAGGATGAGGTCATGGCGTTTGGCAAATGCAGCGACGTGCTCCAGCTCGGATTTGGACCATACACGGCCCCCCGGGTTATGTGGCGAACAGAAAATCAGCATCGTTTCATTGCCAGTCATTTGGGCGTCATAGGCATCGAAATCCAATGTGTATTGGCCGTCTTCGATTGTCATTTCGCATTCTACAACCTGCCGACCCGCGGCCGAGATCACCCGCGCAAATGCATGGTAGATGGGCGTGAAAAGAACCACGCCGTCCCCTGGTTTGGTGAAGGCATCAACGCACATTGCCGTCCCGTTTACCAATCCGTGGGTGGTGAAAATCCACTCTGTTGCGATTTTCCAGCCATGGCGGTTCTCCATCCACCACTGGATAGCACCCAGATATTTGCTGTCGTCGCCGAAGTAGCCATAGACGCCATGATCCAACATGTCTTGCAGCGCGGTTTGAACCACCTGCGGCGGACGAAAATCCATATCGGCAACCCACATCGCGATTCCGGTATCTGCGGGGACGCCATAGATCTGCTCCATCTTGTCCCATTTCGCGCAATGGGTGCCACGCCGGTCGATGATTTCGTCAAAGCTCATGGGGTTCTCCTGTCAGATTTGGCCGTCACGCTAAACCTAATCGACCGGACCGCAAGGCCCGAGGTTGCAGCGGCGTATGTGTTGGCCTAAATCATCTAAATGATACGCAATATTTTATTACACCCTGATCCTCGGCTTAAAAAGCCATGCGCCCCCGTGACCAATATGACGGAGGATCTGCGCAGCTTGGCCGATGATATGCTTGCAACGATGTATGATGCGCCAGGCATTGGTCTTGCGGCACCCCAAATCGGGGTGATGAACCGTTTGATCGTCATGGATTGTGTTAAGGAAGAGGGTGAAACGCCGCGTCCGTTGGTAATGTTCAACCCTGAAATCGTTGCCTCATCGGACGAGCTTAACACCTACGAAGAAGGGTGTTTGTCGATACCTGAGCACTTTGCTGATGTGACGCGCCCGGCTGATGTAGATGTGCGGTGGATCGATTCCGACGGGAAGGAGCGAACAGAGACCTTCACCAAGCTTTGGGCAACGTGTGTGCAGCATGAAATCGACCATTTGGACGGTAAGCTGTTCATCGATTACCTCAAGCCAATGCGACGTCAGATGATTACCCGCAAAATGACCAAGTTGAAACGAGAGTTGGCGCGCGAATGAGCGTGCTGGAAATCGTCACATGGCCCGATGTACGTCTGACAACGGTTTGCGATCCAGTTGAAACGCGTTCGCCTGAAATAGATCGGTTGATCGCCGATATGCTCGAGACGATGTATGCCGCCCTCGGTCGCGGTTTGGCCGCGCCCCAAGTTGGCCGGACCGAGCGTATTTTCGTGTTCGATGCGGGCTGGAAAACGGGCACGCCTACGCCCGTGGCATGTATCAACCCGCAGATTCTAAGGCTGTCTGACACCCGCGCCATCGGCGAAGAGGGGTGCTTGTCCATCCCTGGCGTGCCGATGAATATCCCCCGCGCGACAGAGGTAACCTTGCGGTGGACAGATGCGAATGGCACCCACGAACGGGAGTTTACCGGGGCTGAGGCCGTGATTGTGCAGCATGAATATGACCATCTTGATGGGGTCGTCATCTATGATCGGGTAGAGCAGGAGAAAAGCCAATGACCGTTCGTCGCATCATCCCGTGGCCCCATGCCTGCCTGCGGTCCCCCGCTGCCCAAGTGACTGAAATTAATGATGAAATAAGAAAGTTGTGGGACGATATGATCACCACGATGGATGCGATGCCCGGCGTCGGCTTGGCCGCGCCTCAGATCGGGGTGGCGTTACAGGTGGCTGTTGTAGATGCCTCGAAGGGTCGGGACAAGCGGATCAGATTGGCGAACCCAGTTGTGATCGATGCCTCCGCGATCATGAATGAATACGATGAAGCGAGCCCGAACCTACCCGGGATCTCTGCGAAAATTCGCCGTCCACGTGGCGTTAAGGTGCAGTATCTGGATGAACAAGGCGATACAGTGACCCGTGACTTTGTCGGCTTGGAAGCGACCAGCGTGCAGCATCAAATTGATCACCTCGCCGGTAAGATGTTTTTCGACAATCTAAGTAAAACGCGCCGCGATATGCTGCTTCGCAAAGCTCGAAAATTCAAGATTTAGTCACCTTTAGGTTTTAAGAGGATGTGTGTGATGCGTGTGATCTTTATGGGAACGCCCGAGTTTTCGGTGCCTGTTTTGGACGCATTGGTGCTGGCCGGCCACGAAATCGCCGCTGTCTATTGTCAACCGCCCCGACCAGCAGGGCGTGGTAAAAAAGATCGTCCGAGCGCGGTGCAGCAGCGGGCCGAGGCGCTTGGCCTGCCTGTTCGTTACCCTGTGTCGTTGAAAACGGACGAGGCGCAGGCCGAGTTTGCCGCGCTTGAGGCTGATGTCGCGGTTGTTGTCGCCTATGGCCTCATTCTGCCGCAAGCGGTTCTGGATGCGCCCAAATCCGGGTGTCTGAACATCCACGCGAGCCTACTGCCGCGCTGGCGCGGAGCTGCGCCGATCCATCGTGCAATCATGGCCGGTGATGAAGAAACCGGCGTTTGCATCATGCAAATGGAGGCTGGGTTGGATACAGGTCCGGTGTTGATGCGTTCAACGACACCGATCCGCAGTACTGAGACGACGATCGAACTTCACGACCGGTTAAGTACTCTGGGTGCAGAATTGATTGTGGAGGCGCTACGCCAGCTGCCGCAGCTTGCGCCAGAGCAGCAGCCTGACGTGGGCGTGAGCTATGCCAGCAAGATTGATAAAGCTGAGGCGCGCATCGATTGGTCCCGCCCCGCTGCGGACGTCGACCGTCAGATCCGGGGCTTGTCGCCGTTTCCGGGGGCTTGGTTTGAACTGAATGATACGCGGGTAAAGGTGTTGGCTTCTGCGCTTGCGGAGGGGGGCGGTTCGGCAGGGGAGGTATTGGATGCCAGTCTGACAGTCGCCTGCGGGACAGGTGCCGTTCGGTTGATCTGCTTGCAACGTGCGGGAAAAGCGGCGCAAGATGCCGAGACATTCCAGCGTGGCGCGCAGATCGCGGCGGGCACAGTTCTGAGCAAAGGGTAAACATGTTTCCGACGCTTATCGGCACGGTTGTGATTGCGGGTCTTGTGGGCTTTTTCGCCGAAAAGTCCGGCTTTACCCGCAACGGATATCTTGCGTCGATTATCATTTGCGTTGGTGGGGCGTTCTTATTCTATTTTGTCCGCCTGATGTTTGGCTTTGGGTTTAATTCCGCCGGTATGAACGCCATCGCGTCGTCTATTGGGGCCCTGATTATCGTACCGTTTCATTGGCGTCGGAAATAGGGTTACACCCGCGGTGGACGGCTTTTGTACACCGGCAAGTGCCACCCGAAATACAGCGATCCGGCACGTAGAACCCATGTTACGCAGGCCCCGACAAACAATGAAATCGAATCATCCCCTAGTATGCTGCGGGTGATAACAGCGGTGGCGGCACCAGCAAAGGCTGCTGTCACGTAAAGCTCACCCTGGCGCAAGACCAAGGGCACTTCGCCGACGACGACATCGCGCATCAGGCCACCCATGCAGCCTGTGATCATTCCCATCAAGACAACGACGACGGCCGATTGATCCAGCGAAATCGCGATGCCCGTACCAGCGGCGACGGCCACGGCAAGGGCGATGGAATCAAGCCAAAGCAAGGCGCGATACCGGCTTTCCAAAAGGTGCGCTGATAGAAAGACCACCAGCGCGGCGGTCACACCCAGGGTAAGATGCGTGGGGTTCGCGATCCAGAAAATCGGGTTTCGATCGAGCAGGAGATCCCGCAGAGTGCCGCCACCCAGTGCCGTCAAACAGGCGATAAAGGCAAAGCCCACCAGATCAAGCTGCGCGCGGCTGGCCACAAGAGCACCCGTGATCGCAAAGACCAGCACGGAGGCGTACTCGAGCAGGGTGAGCAGGCTCATTTTGTCTTGAACGGGGCCATGCCAGCCCGGGCCAGTTCATCCGCACGTTCGTTTTCCGGATGCCCCGCGTGGCCTTTGACCCACTCCCATGTCACCTGATGCCGCGCATTCGCGGCGTCGAGGCGCTGCCAAAGTTCTGCGTTTTTTACAGGCTTTTTCGCGGCATTTTTCCAGCCGTTTTTCTTCCAGCCAAAAATCCAGCCGGTGATCCCGTTTTTGACATAGTTACTGTCTGTGACGATCGTAATCTCGGTTGGGCGGGCCAGCGCTTCGAGGGCGCTGATGGCGGCCATGAGTTCCATACGGTTATTGGTCGTATCGGGTTCGCCGCCTTTGAGCTCGCGTTGTTTGACGATCTTGTCGCCCTCCATCGCCCGCATTAGGGCTCCCCAGCCGCCAGGACCGGGATTGCCCGAACAGGCACCGTCAGTATATGCAATTAGCTTTGTCATAGGGCTGCCTTATCCAGTCTGGCGTGGGGGCGTCCAGTCTATTTTGACTTGGATAGGCGACTTTTGTCGTTAAAGAAAGACGCCCACGGCGAGACAGGCCAGCACCACAACAGTCAGCAGCGTGCGCAGTTTCAACCACCAGCGCGGCGCAAGACGCCAGTGCCAGAACGCTGCATCCAAGACGAGCAGACCGGCAAAACCGAACATCAGGTTCAACCCAGACCCGACAGGACCGCCGCTGGTCATGAAAAATGCCCACAGCGCCGGGAGTACAGCAAGGATATACCCAGCAGTGGCCTTGGCCCCGCTGGTCTTTGTTGCGAACCCCCATAGCACGCCAGACATGAAGGAAAGGATAACGGTGCCATAGAATAATTGAATATAAGGCCCGACAAAGCGCCCGCCTAAGGTCGTAGCCCCCCAATTGGCCAAGGGGTCAACCAGCCCGGTCAGCGCCCCCCAGATGAACGGGATCAGACCGGCAAGGCCAAGCCAGAGCGGTGCGCGGGGAATGCCGGTCATGCGGGCACGCGCAGAACGCGGGGGACCTTGAACTCGACGTTTTCAACGGCGGTTTCGACCAATTCGGTGGTCACCTCATAGCGGTCTTTGAAGGCGTCGATTACTTCATTGATCAGTTGCTCGGGGGCGGAAGCACCCGCCGTGATGCCGATACTTGCGATGCCTTCAAGGCTGCGCCAATCAATATCCGTCGCGCGCTGTACCAGCTGCGCATATTCACACCCCGCACGCGATCCAACCTCGACAAGACGGCGGGAATTCGACGAATTCGGCGCGCCAACCACCAGCATCGCATCGCATTTCGGAGCCATTGCCTTGACCGCTTCTTGGCGGTTGGTGGTGGCATAGCAGATGTCTTCTTTGTGAGGCCCGATGATTTGGGGGAAACGGCGGTTCAGTGCGGCGACGATTTCCGCGGTGTCATCAACGCTCAGCGTGGTCTGGGTGACATATGCCAGTTTTGTCGGATCGCGCACATCGACGGTATCAACATCGGCCGGGGTTTCAACGAGCAGAACCTCGCCCGGTGGCAGTTGTCCCATCGTCCCGACGGTTTCGGGGTGTCCCGCGTGACCGATCATGATCATCTGCAAACCCGCATCGGCATGTCGCTGTGCTTCGATATGAACCTTAGAAACAAGCGGGCAGGTGGCGTCGACATACACCATATTGCGCGCTTCCGCTTTGGCGGGCACGGCCTTGGGTACCCCGTGAGCTGAGAAGATCACGGGTCGGTCATCGGGGCATTCCGAAAGCTCTTCGACAAAGATTGCGCCGCGTTCGCGCAATCCATCAACGACAAATTTATTGTGCACGATTTCGTGGCGCACGTAGACTGGTGCGCCCCACTTTTCGATGGCCATTTCGACGATCTTGATCGCACGGTCCACGCCCGCACAGAACCCGCGCGGTGCGGCAAGGTATAGGGTCAAAGGCGGTTTGGTCATCAATCTCTCCTCGGGCTTGGGCCATAGGTAAGGGCTGCGCCGCGCATCGTCCAGACCGGCGGCGGCACAGTCTGCTGCTTCGAGTGCACGCGCACCTATCGCAGGGGCATGGCAGCTGCGGAGATGTAGGCGCGGGGGAGCGAGCTATTCGTCCGGTGTTTCACGTGGAGGCCGGCCAATAACGTCGCGCAGGTCTTCGAGCTCGATGAAATTGTCGACCTGACGGCGTAATTCGTCAGAGATCATAGGCGGTTGGCTGCGGATTGTGCTGACAACAGACACGCGGACACCCTGCCGTTGCAGGCTTTCCACCAGCGGGCGAAAATCCCCGTCACCGGAAAAGATCACGATATGGTCAAGATGTGGCGCGAGCTCCATCGCGTCGACCGCAAGCTCGATATCCATGTTCCCCTTAACCTTGCGGCGACCCATGCTATCCGTGTATTCTTTGGCGGGCTTGGTCACCATCGAGAACCCGTTGTAGTTCAGCCAGTCGACCAATGGTCGTATCGGCGAATATTCGTCATTCTCGAGAAGGGCGGTGTAATAAAATGCACGCAATAGTTTCCCGCGCCGCATGAATTCCTGCCGCAACAGCTTGTAGTCGATATCAAAGCCCAGGTTCTTGGCGGCGGCGTAGAGGTTAGAGCCGTCGATGAACAAAGCTAAGCGTTCGTCCTTGTAGAACATGAAATGCCTTCCTAATACACGTCGTTCGGAAAACTGCGTCGTGTAGCGCTGCTATAAAACGAAATGTTTCAAAATGAGTTTCCGACTTTAATAACATACTACCTAAGAGTTTTTGAGGGGGCAGCAAGTGAAGACATTCGGCAAGGCCCGTGACGATGGGGCACAAATCGGCAGGGAAGCGCTGATCGCCTTGGGGGGGAATCAATCTTCGGTTGCGGGATGGCCCGCTGATACGGTGATGAAGTCGCTTAAAATACTAGAGAATATGGCGGTACAAGTCGTCGCTGTTAGTCCGCTCTACTCAACCCATGCGTATCCGCCGGGGTCTGGCCCAAACTTTGTAAATACAACCGCAAGGATTAGATTCGACGGCGAGGCCGATCAGATTTTAGCCATTCTTCACGCTGTAGAGGGGCAGTTGGGGCGCGAAAGGACAAACCGTTGGGGCCCCCGTACGGTGGATCTGGATTTGATCGCGATGGGGGATACGGTGCTGCCCGATGCAAAGACACAGGCCCTCTGGCGCAAGCTTGCATTCGACCAACAGTCGGTTCGCGCACCAAATGAACTGATCCTGCCACACCCTCGTTTACAAGATCGCGCCTTCGTACTGGTGCCGCTTGCCGACATCGCGCCGGACTGGCGTCATCCGCTGATTGGCAAAACAGTTCGAGAGATGTTGAATGACCTACCTGAGGCAGATAAAAAGGGGGTATGGCCCATGGAATAGGGCCTTGTAAATTCCGGCGATGGCTTCTAAATAGTCGGCTTCTTGCAGCATTCATGATTGGAGCATCCCCATGGCCCGCGTCACTGTCGAAGATTGTGTAGATAAAGTGCCAAACCGGTTCGAGCTTGTCATGCTTGCCGCGCACCGTGCCCGCGAAATTGCGGCTGGTTCGCCGGTCACTGTTGATCGTGATAACGACAAGAACCCTGTCGTTTCCCTGCGCGAGATTGCAGATGAAACGCAATCGGCTGACGATCTGCGCGAACGTCTGATCGAAAGCAATCAGAACCAAATCGAAGTCGATGAACCCGAAGAGGACGCGATGGCGCTTCTTATGGGGGCAGAACAAGACAAGCCCGAAGAGGACAGCATGTCCGAAGAAATGCTGCTGCGGCAGTTGATGGCGGCGCAAGGGCAGGGCTAAGGCCCGCGCCCTTCGGGGCTTATAGGCAGGACAGGCATGAACACCGCCGACATTACGGCTGAAGACCTTATCGCGCTTGTGCGCGCTTATAACCCTAAGACAAACGAAAATCATATTCGGCTGGCCTATGAATATGGCCAGCAGATGCATGACGGGCAGTTCCGCCATTCAGGCGAGCCCTATTTCACGCATCCGGTCTCTGTTGCGGCTATTTTGACCGAACAGCAGCTGGATGACGCGACTATCATTACCGCATTGCTGCACGACACGATCGAGGACACGAAAGCGTCCTACCGCAGCGTCGATGAAAAGTTCGGGCGTGACGTGGCCGAGCTGGTTGATGGCGTGACCAAGCTGACCAACTTGCAGTTGAATTCTAACGAGACCAAGCAGGCCGAAAATTTTCGCAAGCTGTTTATGGCAATGTCGAAAGACCTGCGGGTTATTTTGGTTAAGTTGGCGGACCGGCTGCATAATATGCGCACGATCAAGTCGATGCGCCCTGATAAGCAGATTCAGAAAGCACGCGAAACAATGGATATCTATGCGCCTCTTGCAGGGCGTATGGGGATGCAATGGATGCGCGAAGAGCTCGAAGATCTAGCGTTCCGGGTGCTCAACCCCGAAGGGCGGCAATCCATCATCCGGCGGTTCATCACGCTGCAGCGTGAAACCGGCGATGTGATCCAGCGCATTACCGGCGACATGCGTCACGAGCTTGAGAAGGCTGGAATCGAGGCTGAGGTATTCGGGCGGGCAAAGAAGCCCTATTCTATCTGGCGGAAAATGCAGGAAAAGCAGCAATCCTTTTCCCGTTTATCAGATATTTACGGTTTCCGCGTTATCACCACGTCGGAGGATGAATGCTACCGCGCCCTTGGAACAATCCACCGACGGTGGCGGGCTGTTCCGGGACGGTTCAAGGATTATATTAGCCAGCCTAAAACCAATGGCTACCGGTCGATCCATACCACCGTTTCAGGTCGTGATGGTAAACGGGTCGAAGTGCAGATCAGAACGCGGCAGATGCATGATGTCGCCGAATCCGGTGTGGCGGCGCATTGGTCCTATCGTGACGGTGTACGGTCCCGAAACCCGTTCGCAGTCGACCCAGTGAAATGGGTTGCACAGCTGACAGAGCAGCTTGATTCAGAGGAGGATCACGAAGATTTCCTCGAGGCGGTCAAGCTCGAGATGTATGCCGACCAAGTGTTCTGTTTTACGCCCAAGGGCGAGGTGGTCAAACTGCCCCGTGGGGCCACGCCGATCGATTTCGCCTATGCGATTCACACGCGAATCGGCGCTGCCTGCGTCGGGGCTAAGATCGACGGTATGCGCGTTCCTTTGTGGACGCGGGTGAAAAACGGTCAGTCAATCGAAATTATTACCGCCCAAGGTCAAACACCGCAGGCAACGTGGCTGGATATTGCGACGACCGGAAAGGCGAAAACAGCGATTCGTCGCTCGCTACGTGAATTGGATCGCGCGCGCTTTGTGAGTTTGGGGCGCGAATTGGCGCGCTCGGCTTTTGAGCAGATGAATAAATCTGCGACAGAGAAAGTATTGCGCACCGCCGCGCGCAACCTGCGGCTGTCCAATGAGGAAGAACTGCTGGCGCAGCTTGGGTCGGCGGAGCTGTCGGGCCAAGAAGTGGTGCAAGCCGTCTACCCCAACCTGCGTCCGAAACCCGGCGAACATGTCGACCGCAAACGGGCGGTTGTAGGCTTGGAAGCGGGTCAGTCCTTTGACCGGTCCCCGTGCTGTCAGGCGCTTCCAGGGGAACGCATTGTCGGCATTACCTTCCGCGGGCAGGGCGTGAAAATACACACGATCGACTGTGAACGCCTGTCTCATTACGAGGACCAGCCCGAACGGTGGCTGGATTTGCGGTGGCACGATGGTCCGCATCCGGCGATCTATGGCGCGACGCTGGAGCTGACCATCGGCAATGGCGCTGGGGTTTTGGGTCGGATCTGTACCTTGATCGGTCAATCCTCGGCCAATATCGCGGATTTGGAATTTTTGGACCGCAAGCCTGACTTTTTCCGGTTGCTGATCTACGTAGAGCTGCGAGACATTGCACATCTGCATTCTTTGATCCCCATGCTGGAGGCCGAGAGCGAAGTGGCCGAGATCAGCCGATATCGGAACCCCGATTTGTTCAAGGCAGGCAGCAAAGACGCATGATCCGCCCGGACTGCGCTGACCCAAGGACGAACTGTTGATTTTCAAACGCCGCGACCCCAAGCCGACAGTGCGCGCGATGGCTGAATTCATGTGGCCTCGGGGTGGTTGGACGCGGGCGTTCCATTATGTCAAACACCGTATGCGCCGGTTGCCTGATACACCCGAACGGATTGCACGCGGGATTTGGGCTGGGGTTTTCACGACATTCACGCCGTTTTACGGAATGCATTTTATCGTAGCGGCGTTGGTCTCACGGGTGATGCGGGGCAATCTGCTGGCGGCGCTGATGGGGACGTTTTTTGGCAACCCCTTAACCTACGTGCCGATTGGCTTGTCATCGCTGTCAATGGGGCACTGGATACTCGGGTCTCAGATGCAGACGGGGGAACACCGGTCATTCGGCGGCAAGTTCTTTGACGCCGGACACGATTTATTGGCCAATTTTGTCGCGATCCTAACCAACCGCGATATGGATTGGTCCGGGCTTGAGGTATTCTGGCATCAGGTGTTTTATCCGTATTTGATCGGGGGCATTGTGCCCGGCATGATCTGCGCCACAATCGCGTATTATCTGGCTGTACCGTTACTTCGGGCCTATCAAAAACGACGCAAGGGCGCGATTAAGGCCAAGTTTGACTCGTTGAAGAAAAAAGCCTCGGCCAAGGCAGAGGCGAAACGCAAGGCAGAGCAGGCGGCTCTGGAGGGGAAAGACCATGGCGGCACAAGGTAAGCTTCGGCTGGGTGTAAACATTGATCACGTGGCAACTGTGCGCAATGCGCGCGGTGGTGGATATCCTGATCCGCTGCGTGCCGCTCGGGCCGCGCAAGAGGCCGGGGCCGATGGAATTACGGCGCACCTGCGCGAAGATCGCCGTCACATCACGGATGCCGATATCGAGGGTCTGCAAGAAGTGCTGACCGTGCCGCTGAACTTTGAAATGGCAGCCACCGAAGAGATGCAGGCTATCGCCTTGCGCCACAAACCCCATGCGGTTTGCATCGTGCCCGAAAAGCGCGAGGAACGGACCACGGAGGGCGGTTTGGAAGTGGCGCGCGAAGAAAACCGGTTGGCGCACTTCATTGCGCCTTTGCGCGAAGCAGGTAGCCGCGTCAGCATCTTTATCGCCGCCGACCAGCGTCAGATCGAAGCCGCGAACCGCATCGGGGCCGAAGTGATTGAACTGCACACCGGTGCCTATTGCGACGCCTATGCCGAAGGGCATTGGGAGGAGGCGCAAAAAGAACTTCAAAAGCTCGAGGAGATGTCGAAATTTGCGCATGATCTAGGGCTTGAAGTGCACGCAGGCCACGGGCTGACCTATGACACCGTGAGCCCGATCGCCGCCTTCCCTGAAGTGCAAGAGCTGAACATCGGACATTTTCTGATCGGCGAGGCTATCTTTCTGGGGCTTGGTCCCGCCATCGCCGAGATGCGCCGCCTGATGGATGACGCCCGCAAGGGCTGAGGGCGCAGCATGATTTTGGGCATTGGGACTGACCTTGCGAATATCGAACGGATTCAAGGCACGCTGGACCGCTTTGGGGACCGTTTTAGAAAACGCGTATTTACCGAAGTTGAACAGCAAAAGGCTGAACGGCGGCGCGATATCGCGGGGACCTATGCCAAGCGATGGGCGGCCAAGGAAGCCTGTTCAAAGGCACTTGGTACCGGACTGCGCATGGGGATCGCATGGCGGGACATGGCCGTGAGCAATCTTCGAACCGGCCAGCCCGTGATGGAAGTGACCGGTTGGGCCGCAGAACGTCTGGCCGAAATGACACCCGAAGGACATGAGGCGATCATTCATGTCACGCTGACCGACGATCACCCTTGGGCCCAGGCATTTGTCGTCATCGAAGCCCGCCCCAAGGCAGGGATCTAGCCGCAACGGCAAATCATGGCCCAATCGGTCGATCGATCGGGGGCGGGGTTGCTTGACTTGCGGCAATGGCACCCGCATGTAACGCTCGAACGCATGAACAGGAGCGCCAAAATGGCCGCCAAAGAGAAAACCGGCAACGCCTTTGTCGAAACCATCAAAACGATTGTCTATGCGCTGTTGATTGCGGGTGTCTTCCGGACCCTGTTTTTCCAGCCGTTCTGGATTCCGTCTGGGTCGATGAAAGAGACGTTGTTGATTGGTGATTTCTTGTTCGTGAACAAAATGGCCTACGGCTATTCCTACGCGTCCTGCCCTAGCGTGATGATGCCCCGTTTCGGCATCGAAGTGGACGCAAAGGATATCTGCGGCGTGTTTGACGGCGACAACACACGTCTGTTCGGATCGGAACCTGAGCGCGGCGATGTTGTTGTTTTCCGTCACCCCGTATCGGGCCGTGACTATATCAAACGTTTGATCGGGTTGCCGGGCGATAAGGTCCAGATCACCGATGGTACTGTCAGCATCAATGGCACCGCGGTCGAGCTACGTGAGGATGGCGTTTTCGAAGAAGTCATGGACCGTCAAGGACCGCAGGGTATGCGTCCACGCTGTGAAAATGGTGCGGTCGGTGCTGGTGGGATGTGCAAAAAGACCCGCCAGATTGAAGTTCTGCCCAATGGGGTAGAGCACCCGATCTTGAACATTGGCAATCAAGCGTCGGACAACACCGGCGTGTATTCGGTGCCGGAAGGGCATTACTTTTTCATGGGCGATAACCGCGACAATTCGGCCGATAGCCGTCTTGCGCAGCAAGCCGGTGGCGTGGGTTTTGTCCCGTTCGAAAATCTGATTGGGCGCGCGGATCGAATCATGTTCAGTTCGGGGGGGCGGTCTATGCTGTTCTTCTGGACGTGGCGGGGCGATCGTTTCTTTAAGGCGGTCAAGTGAAGTTAAACGCTGATCTCCGGGCCTTTGAGGGCCGTATCGGGTACCATTTTACCAAGCCCGAGCTGTTGAACCGTGCGGTGACCCACGCCTCTATGTCGTCGGCCAACCGCGACGATAACCAGCGGCTTGAGTTTCTGGGCGACCGCGTCTTGGGGCTGGTGATGGCCGAAGCGCTGCTTAACCTTGATCCTGCCGCGACCGAAGGCCAGCTGGCCCCGCGGTTCAATGCACTGGTACGCAAAGAAGCCTGTGCGGAGGTCGCGCGCGAGATCGATATGGGCGCTGTGCTCAAGCTCGGTCGCTCTGAGATGCTATCAGGCGGCCGGCGCAAGCAAGCATTGTTGGGCGACGCGATCGAGGCTATAATCGCAGCTGTCTATCTGGATGGCGGGTTTGACGAGTCCAGAGCGTTGATCCTGCGGCTGTGGGGGACGCGGGTGCTGCAGGTCAAGCAAGACGCCCGCGATGCCAAAACCGCGTTGCAGGAATGGGCACAGGCGCGCGGCTTGCCGCCACCCGCCTATGTCCAGACTGACCGGCAGGGGCCAGACCACGCCCCTGTGTTTACCATCACTGCCCGTATTGAAAGCGGGGCCAGCGCCGTTGCGTCCGCCCCGTCGAAACGTCAAGCCGAACAGGCCGCTGCCAAGACGCTCTTGGCCCAATTGGAGAGACCCTCATGACCACGCGCGCCGGATTTATCGCCCTGATAGGCGAGCCCAACGCGGGCAAATCGACGTTGCTCAACCGCATGGTGGGCGCGAAAGTGTCGATTGTGACCCATAAGGTGCAAACCACACGCGCCCGGATCCGCGGCGTTGCGATGGAAGGGCAAAGCCAGCTTGTGTTCGTCGACACGCCCGGTCTGTTCCAACCCCGTCGTCGGCTGGATCGCGCCATGGTGGCTGCTGCTTGGGGCGGTGCTGCAGATGCCGATGTTGTCATTCTGCTGATTGAGGCCAACCGCGGGATCACCGAAGGTGTGGAACGCATTCTCGAAGGTTTGGCCGACATCGGTAAGGGACGTAAAGTTGCGCTGGCGATCAATAAAATCGACCGCGTTGACGCACCGGTTTTGCTGGGTCTCAGCAAAGAGATCAATGACCGATTTAATTTCGTCGAGACCTTTATGATTTCAGCGGAGCGCGGGCATGGCGTCGATACATTGCGCCAATGGCTCGCAGCTGAGTTGCCCGAGAGCCCATGGCTTTACCCCGAAGATCAGATCGCAGATCTGCCGATGCGCATGATTGCTGCCGAAATGACCCGCGAAAAGCTCATCCTTCGCCTGCACCAAGAGCTGCCGTATCAGCTGACGGTTGAAACCGAGAATTGGGAAGAGCGCAAGGACGGGTCGGCGCGGGTAGATCAACTGATCTATGTGGTGCGTGACGGGCACAAAGGTATTGTGCTGGGCAATAAGGGCGAGACAATCAAGTCCGTCAGCAAAGCCGCGCGCGAAGAGCTCGAAGAGTTTTTGGGCCGAAAGGTTCACCTGTTCTTGCAGGTCAAGGTGCGCCCGAACTGGCTCGATGAGGCGGAGCGCTACTCTGAAATGGGGTTGGAGTTCAAAGACGGCAATGTCTAGGTTTGGTGCGATCCGACCCTTCGGGGAGGAATTTTCACCATTTGGAAGCAAGGGCTTGTCATGGCCCGGCTGACGGCGCGGTTCTGGGTCGACGCCTACCTCGCGCGGCTGCGCGTCTATGATATACCGGCATTTGTTGTCGCGCACGGGGATGACACTGGCGGCGCGGTTCTGGTGAAGCTGGCCACATTGGATGGAAATGCGCAGCTTTTTCATAAAAGCTTTGATTTGATCAGTGGTGAACGAACTTGGGTCGAGATGACGAGCGGCCAAGAGCCTGATGTGGATGAATCGATCAGTCGACAGCGCGGCTTTGACCCGGATCTATGGGTGATCGAGGTTGAAGACCGCCAAGGCCGCCATCTGTTGCACGAGGATGGGCTGAGTTGATGGAATGGCGCGATCAGGGCATTTTGCTGAGCACGCGCCGCCACGGCGAAACATCGGCGATTATCGAAGTTTTTACGCCAGAACGTGGGCGTCACGCCGGGATCGTGCGCGGCGGCACCAGCCGTAAAATTGCGCCAATCTTGCAGCCGGGTGCTCAATTGGATGTCTCATGGCGTGCACGATTAGAAGACCACATCGGTGCTTTTACCGTCGAGCCGGTACGAAGTCGGGCGGCATTGGCGATGAACGACCGGATGAGCCTCGCGGGATTGAACGCCGTGACCGGTCTGCTGGTTTTCGCCCTGCCTGAACGCGAGCCCCATGCACCGCTGTATCGGCGAACGGAAGCTCTGCTGGACCTTTTAGGGCAGGGGGACCTGTGGCCGCTCGCCTATCTTCAGTGGGAAATCAGTTTGTTAGACGAGCTGGGCTACGGGCTTGATCTTAGCGTTTGTGCTGTCACCGGACGAACAAGCGGGCTGATCTTTGTGTCGCCAAAAACGGGTCGTGCCGTCACGCGGGAGGGGGCTGGAGAGTGGGTGGACAAAATGTTGCCGCTTTCGCCCGTGCTCCGTGGTGAGGGTGATGCGAGCAACGCAGATATTGTGTTGGCGTTTAAAACCACGGGCTATTTTCTAGAACGACATCTGGCACGAGACCTTGGCGCAAGGTCTTTGCCTGAGGCGAGAACGCGATACGTGGAGGCCTTCAGTCGGCAGCGATAAACACCATATTAAGGTTCTCGGTGTTAGATAGAATCATCACATCATCCAGTATTTCGATGATGGTGGTGCGTATAAGCGCGTTGGTGAGTGATTTTTCGTACTGCAGGTCCGGGCAGAACATTTTGGTGGAGGATATGATCGTGAGTGTGACCCACGGATAGGGCACGGTATTCGACGCAGTGATACGGTTGCACGGACCTTGGATTGCGATTGTTTCTGCGTCTAGAAAGGACAGCGTCGTAGTTGCCGGGAACGGGACGCCGTTTATCTCTTGTAGATCCCAAAGACGGTCTGCCCCGCCATATGCCCAAGCGGTTTCATTCCGACTGCACAGATTTGTCAGAGCAGCAAGAATTAGAAGAGGGATGAATTTGAACATACTCGGTGCGAAAGCGGCCCGACGGTGTTAGCCATCAGGCCGCTGTGACACTATCCTAGCAAGCGGCGAGAGATGACCTGCGCCTGGATCTCTGCGGCACCTTCAAAGATGTTGAGGATTCGCGCATCACAGAGGACACGGCTGATCTTATACTCCAGCGCAAAGCCGTTGCCGCCGTGAATTTGCAGACCGTTGTCAGCCGCGGCCCAGGCGACACGTGCGCCGAGTAGCTTCGCCATACCTGCTTCGACGTCACAACGACGACCTTCATCTTTCTCGAAGGCAGAGAAATAGGTCAGCTGACGTGCAATCATAATCTCGACCGCCATCATCGCAAGTTTTGAAGACACACGAGGGAAGTTGATCAGGGACTTTCCAAATTGCTTGCGGTCGATAGCGTATTGCATGGAGATATCGAGCGCGGACTGCGCAACCCCAATGGCACGAGCCGCCGTCTGGATGCGCGCGCTTTCAAAGGTTTCCATTAGCTGTTTAAAGCCTTTGCCCTCTTCGCCGCCCAACAGATTTTCACCTTTGACATGGAAACCATCGAACGCGAGTTCGTATTCTTTCATGCCGCGATAGCCCAGCACTTGGATCTCGCCGCCGGTCATGCCTTCGGACGGGAAGGGGTTTGCGTCATCGCCGGGCGTTTTTTCGGCCAGAAACATCGACAAGCCTTTGTAGTTTGTCGTCTGAGGGTCAGTCCGTGCTAAAAGGGTCATGACATGGGTGCGCGCCGCGTGGGTAATCCATGTTTTGTTGCCTGTCACCTTATAATCGTCACCGTCCTTCACTGCGCGGGTACGCAGGGAGCCGAGATCCGAACCGGTATTCGGCTCTGTAAATACGGCCGTGGGCAGGGTCTCAGCGCTCGCAATCCGGGGAAGCCATTTTTCTTTCTGGGCGTCCGTCCCGCCCGCGATGATAAGCTCCGCTGCGATTTCCGAGCGTGTCCCCAGAGACCCAACGCCAATATAGCCGCGCGACAATTCTTCGGAGACGACGCACATAGAGGCTTTGGACAGGCCAAAGCCGCCGTATTCCTCGGGGATTGTCAGGCCGAAAACGCCCATTTCTGCGAGCTCATTGATGACCTCAATCGGGATCAGCTCGTCCTTGAGGTGCCATTCGTGGGCGAAGGGCTCGACCTTTTCAACAGCGTAGCGGCGGAACTGCTCGCGGATCATCTCTAGCTCTTCATCGAGGCCGGACCGACCCACGGTGATGTTAGCGGATTGCTCTTGCATCAGTTCAACAAGACGTGTGCGTGCGGCTTGCGTATTGCCCTGCTTTTGCAATGAAGTGATGCCAGCGTTCACGAATGCGGTCTGATCCTCGGTCGCTACACCGAGATCGTGCAGGCGCAGAATTTCACCTTGGTTCATCTGAATGCCGCCGGTCATCTGGCAGAGATATTCACCGAAGGCGATCTGATGAATTAGCTGTTCGGTCTCGGTAAACTTGTCTTCGGACTGAAGTTTTTCTGCCCATAGCTGCATCTGATGAAGAGACTGCGCATAGATAGCGAGCCAAGCAAGCCCATGTGCCGCGGTTTGATTTTCTTCGACAAGTGCGTTCGCCACTTTTCCGTCTTGAGACACAATCGCGCGTACCGCGGCTTTCGCTGCATCTAAGAGACGATCCACGGGAGCCAACGTTGATTTGGTAATCGCAAGCAAGTCTTCGATAACAACTTCGGTGCCAGCAATTAAGTCTTGTCCATCATGTGCCATCTGTAAGCTCCCTTATTTGGTTAAGGACGACATAGACCTTTCGCAGTTGCAGCACAATAAAGATACGTTTCGATGCGGCAAATTGGTTTAAAATTTCGTCGATGATTTCGCGTGCGCCTCTTGGTAAACTTGATATGAACATGCCCATGGACATGCTTTTTACCTTAATGACACCGGGAGAATGGGCTTTTGCCTTCGGGGTCGGACTTGTAGCTGGGTTTATTAAGGGGGTGGTGGGCTTCGCGATGCCCTTGGTCCTCATATCGGGGCTCACGATGTTTCTAACGCCCGAGCTCGCGCTGGCCGGGCTGATCTTCCCAACGGTCATCACGAATATGTTTCAGGCCTTACGGCAGGGCGTAGCCGCTGCGTGGGGCAGCATGAAAATGTTTAAAGTTTTCCTGATCGCCGGAGGCGTCGCACTTTGCCTGTCTGCCCAGACTGTGCGTTTTCTCGCCGCTGATACGATGATGCTGGTGATTGGTGTGCCGATAACGCTATTTGCTTTGTGGCAGGTCACGGGACGCAGTTTTACCCTCTCGCATAGATCCACAAGACTAGAGGCCGCTATCGGGGTGTTCGCTGGGGCCATTGGCGGAGTATCGGCCGTCTGGGGACCGCCGACGGTCGCCTACCTTACTGCGCTTGGCACGCCCAAGCATGATCAAATGCGCGTGCAAGGGGTCATCTACGGATTAGGTGCAATCCTATTGCTGATTTCGCATTTTGGATCTGGTGTATTGCGCGCGGAGACGGTGCCTTTTTCGACCGTGATGATCGTACCATCGCTGATCGGCATGTGGCTAGGCAGCCTGGTGATGGACAAGATTGACCAAGCGTCTTTTAAGAAAGCGACACTGGTCATCCTGTTAATTGCGGGGGCAAATCTAGTCCGCCGCGGTCTATTTGGCTAACGCTTAACTTTGCCGCGCGACGGTCAATCCTGATACATCTTCGATAAATGTCACGATGCGTGTCTTGAGCGCATCATCATTTATCGCGGCCAAAGCGCTAACGATCTCGATGCTCGGGTCGGCCTTAGGCGTGGCATTTGTATCGTCATGCAGTCCTTCGAAAAAATACGCGGGTGCGACGTCTAGAATTTGAGACAATTCAAACAGACGGCTGGCAGCGACACGGTTCGAGCCAATTTCGTATTTCTGGATTTGCTGGAAGGATAGATTCAACCGTTTGGCCACATCGGTTTGAGAAAAACGACGCAGCGTACGAATCTGTTTTAGTTTTTTGCCGACGTGGATGTCTACGGGATGCGACATTCTGATACCTCCGGTTGTTGTTGTACCTAGTCATCCCCAAATCTCTCTTTCCGATCAATTGGATAGATTTATTCAATTTGTGGTTACAAAGTGTCCACTGATGTATTATGAATAATGCCTTAATGTATGATTAATTTACCATTGGTGGCCAATGAATAGTGTCGACGAGGCAGGATTAATTGAAACCGAAGCGGACAAAATTCCGCCGTTACTATATGAAATGGTTAGATCTTTTATCGTCCTCGCGGACACACTCAATCTTAGCCAAGCCGTGCGCCTGTTGGGAAGTACGAGGCAGACCGTGAGGCGCCATATTGCCCAGATTGAAGACTATTTGGATGCCCCATTGTTCGATGTCGACGAACGCCGATATCGCCTTACTCAACGTGGTGAAGAAGCATTGCCCGAGGCGCGAGAGTTTCTCGCGCGCGGTAAGGTGTGGATTGGCGGCAATACACGAAGTTCCGGCGGCCTGTTACGCCTGTCGCACGAAACGCCAAACGGGTGGAATTTCTATCAGCAGCAACGCCCATTAACGCAGATTTGGGATGGCGAGTCGCCGATGATAAAAGAAGCATTTGTCGCCTGGGTGAATAGCGAGGGACGGCTGGAGCACGAAAATTTCCAGAAAATTCGTCCGTATGTTCTGGTGTACCGAGACTCCCCGAGCGGTTGGATTTGCATCGAGGTGGGGCAGGAATCATTTTATACAAATTGGTGGGGTTGGGAGAATGCGCGGAGTAGCATCGGGCGGCCCCTCGCTAATTTTCCGGGCGGTCCCGAGTTCGAGGCAATGCTGGATTTCCCTTTTCGGGAGGTGCAGGCGAACGGCGGGGTGCGCTTGGATGAAATTGTGACACAAATACCGCGCGACACAGCCAGCGGAGAGCTTATCCCACTGGCATATAAAAGACTTTTAATGGCGAGCCGGTTTCCTGACGGTAGTTTCGCCTTGATCTCGGCAGTAGATAGATCGCGCCATGTGACCATTTCCGGCCTAGATCAAGCCGCGATGTCAGGCATGCCCGACGACGCCATAGTGCGCTTCTAGCCATCTATCTAAAATTCGAAGCTAACTTTTGTCAAATAGGCTACCCTTTGTTGGAATTTCATCAGAGGAGAGTTCAGTATGACGTTGTTGAGTTTTCAGAGCGGCGAACGTTTTATCGCCAGTAGTTCAGAGGCCCTGCGCAAAGCTGGGATCACGTTAACGGTCGGTTATGACTTTAGGGTCTACAAGGAACTATTAGAGGATGCGCGACCGGATCACTTAATTGGGCTGCCCTTCGACCCTGTCGCGCATGATCTGAGCGAAAGTAACGCCTTTTGGGTCGTTGGGCGGAATTCGAAGGGTGAAATTATGCATACGCAGGCGATGCGTATGTTGGCGTTGAAAGGGGCAAAGCTGGCCGAGTACCTGCGTCGGTCATTCGTAGAGTTTCCACCTCCGGGCGTTGATATTGATTTCCACCGCTCAAGGTATCGCGCAGGGCCGGGATCGCACCGCATCGCTGGCGACGTGTGCTATCATGGCGAATTTTGGGTCGGTGCGACACCGCGTGAATTTAAGACCGCTGGTCTATCGTCACTATTGGGGCGCTATGCCTTCTGGCAGGCAATGCAGCATTGGGATCCAGACCACATCATTGCGTTCATGACAAATGCAGTTGTGTATAAGGGGTTCCCTGCACGCCATGGTTATATGCATACTGAGCCAGGCACGTTGCGATGGTTCATTAATGGGCAAGATGCGCCCGTTGAAGGCTTTATGGCCTATATGGACCGAGAGGATCTACGGTTTATTCTGGACATGCCTCTGTCAGATCGATCGTCGAGGGCGGCATAGAGGGCGCTAAGAATAGAGAGCCGCGCTTTTTGCGCGGCTCTGTTAAGATCAACCGATTGCGGCCGCTTTCACGTCCTCGTCGATATAGGGGAGGTATTGTTCAAAGTTCTCCGCGAACATTTTGACCAGTTTGGCTGCCTGACGATCGTAGGAAGCAGGATTGTCCCAAGTTCTGCGCGGGTCCAGAAGAATATCAGCAACCCCCGTCACTGCGACCGGAACGTCAAAGCCGAAGTTAGGGTCTTTGCGGTATTCAACACCTGCGAGTGATCCCTCCAGCGCTGCGGTTAGCAATGCGCGGGTGGCCTTGATTGGCATGCGGCTACCGGTGCCATAAGCGCCCCCGGTCCAGCCGGTGTTCACCAGCCAGCATGTCGCGCCATGCGTGGCAATTTTCTCGCGCAGGAGGTTGCCGTAAACTTCAGGGCGACGTGGCATGAAGGGGGCACCGAAACAGGTTGAGAATGTAGGCTCGGGTTCGGTTACACCACGCTCTGTGCCTGCTACCTTGGACGTGAAGCCCGACAGGAAGTGATACATTGCCTGCGCAGGAGTCAAACGCGCGATCGGAGGAAGTACACCGAACGCATCGCAGGTCAACATGATGATGTTTTTGGGATGCCCGCCGGTCGCTTTGGCGGAGGCGTTCGAGATGTAGTGCAGCGGGTAGGCGCAGCGCATGTTGGCGGTCAGGCTATCGTCATCGAAATCAAGCTCTTTTGTGTCTTGGTCAAAGATCATGTTCTCAATGACGGTACCGAACTTTTCGGTGGTCGCGTAAATCTCGGGTTCGGCTTCACTGCTCAGGTTGATCGTTTTCGCATAACATCCGCCCTCAAAGTTGAAGGTGCCATTGTCGGACCACCCATGTTCGTCATCGCCAATAAGCGTACGGCCGGGGTCGGCGGACAAGGTGGTCTTACCTGTGCCTGACAGTCCGAAGAACACGGCGGTATCAACGGGGTTGCCGGTGGCGTGGTTGGCAGAGCAGTGCATCGGCATGATGCCTTTCTCTGGCAGCAGATAGTTTAGCAGCGTGAATACCGATTTCTTGTTTTCACCTGCATATTCGGTGCCGCCGATGAGGATCATCTTTTTGTCGAAATTCATCGCGATAACCGTCTCAGAACGGCAGTTATGTTTTGCCGGATCAGCAGAGAAGCTGGGGCAATTGATCACAGTGAAATCTGCAATGAAGCTATCCAGTGCGTCGCGATCCGGACGGCGCAGCATGTGGCGAATGAACAGACCATGCCAAGCAAGTTCGGTCACCATGCGTACATTGATTGCATGTTTGGGGTCGGCACCGCCCACGAGATCCTGTACGAAGTAGTCCCGTCCCTGCATGTGAGCGAGCATATCTTGATGCAACGCGTCAAACCCTTCGGGGGAAATCGTCGCGTTATTTTCCCACCAGATTTTGTCAGCGACACTTTCAGTCTTCACGACATGTTTGTCTTTGGGAGAGCGGCCGGTAAACTTACCCGTTGTGACCAAAAACGCACCGCCTTTGCCCAAGGTGCCTTCATCTCGCTTAAGCGCGGCCTCGACCAGTGCGGGCTCGATCAGGTTGTAATAGACATCACCCAGCCCGCTAATGCCTTGGTCTTCGAGGCGAAATTGCGGATTTACGCGGCCTAACGTCATGTGATGTCTCCTGTAGCTGCATCAGAAAGATGCCAATTCTTGCACAAATGGCTCGACCCTTTGGGGCCGTGACTGCCTCTTAGCACGTTGATTTACAGTATGAACAGGTAGGTTTGTCTCAGTTAGCGCCATCATCCAACTGTTTGCGGAAACTCTTCTTAATCCGACGTAAAGGCCTGCCGAATATCATGAGAGCTAACCCCGTATGTGCGGCAATTTAGCCATTTCTTAACAAATTGTGGCACGATTAAGGCTAAGATAAGGAGCGATTCTCAGTTTCCGATTGATTCGCCCGCGTAAATTGATGATCAGTAGAAGAAAAAATATTTAGCAGTTGAGCAGAATATAAAGGGAACAGGCAATGTCAAAAATTGCATTGGTGGACGACGATAGGAATATCCTAACGTCGGTCTCTATGACTTTAGAAGCCGAAGGTTTTGAGGTCGAAACCTATAATGACGGTCAGGCCGCGTTGGACGCATTCAACAAAAAGCTGCCCGATATGGCGGTGCTGGATATCAAAATGCCTCGCATGGACGGTATGGATCTGTTGCAACGGCTGCGGCAGAAAACTGCGATGCCCGTGATCTTCCTGACGTCCAAAGACGACGAAATCGATGAAGTGCTTGGCCTGCGAATGGGGGCCGACGATTATGTCAAAAAGCCTTTCAGCCAACGCCTTTTGGTTGAGCGTATTCGTGCGTTGTTGCGCCGCCAAGATGCTGTTGAAACGAACGAAGTTGGCGACACTGAAGAAACTAAAGTAATTGAGCGTGGCGACTTGCGGATGGACCCGCTGCGCCATGCTGTCAGTTGGAAGGGCAAGGATGTCTCGCTGACTGTAACTGAATTTTTGCTATTACAAGCGTTGGCTCAACGTCCTGGTTTTGTAAAATCACGCGACCAGCTGATGGATGTTGCGTACGATGACCAAGTGTATGTCGATGATCGTACCATCGATAGCCATATCAAGCGCTTGCGTAAAAAGATGCGGTCAGCGGACGAGGAGTTTTCCGCGATCGAAACGCTGTACGGCATCGGTTACAGATACAACGAAGAGTGATCTGAGCCATGGCCATTGTCGAAAGGAATTTTGTGCGGGACATGACCACGCCTAATCGGGACGGTGATGTTGTATTGGGTGACGACTGGGTCGCTCCGGACAAAATCGCGACAGATGAATTGCGCGGAAAACGTGCACGGCGCGGCCTGTTTGCGTTGCGCGCGTCGCCGTTGACCCGAAAAATAATCACATTCAACTTAATTGCGCTGAATGTTTTGGCCGCCGGTATACTCTATCTTAATTCCTCCCGAGATAGCTTGGCCGTACAACGGGGTGCCTCGCTTATCTCTGAGGCAGAACTTATTGCAGATGTGTTCGAGGCACAGCTAGCGGCGGGGGGCATTCCTGACGGGTTGGCGGGGGCGGAGAACGCGCGGGCAAGCCTTGAGCGGCTTGACCTGCGTAGTGGGATCGAAGTTTTTATCTTTGATACATCCGTCGATTTGGTTGCTCAAAACGCAGGGCAAAGCGATACGATCTCTGAGATTTCGGATCCTGGGGATACAGCCCTCATTTCTGATGGGCTAAGCTGGCTTTGGGGTGTGCTGTCCGCATCCTTTGGTGCAGGCACGCTGGCTGAGACTGTCCCGGTAGCAGAGCAGTTGCGGCCGCTGGTCTCTGGTGCTCTCGTCAGTGGCACCCGGATGGGGAATGATCTTGTTGGCGCGGGGGGAACGCTTTTCTCGGTCGCAACGCCTATCGTTCATGATGGTATGCCAATAGGTGTAGTCGCCGTTACCTCGGCAGCGGGGGAAATCGATAGGCTTGTGCGGGATGAGCGCGAGCGGGTCCTCCAGATGTTTGTCATTGCGACGCTGGTCTCTATCGGTCTGAGTATCGTGCTGGCTTCGACCATTGCGAACCCGCTATCAGATTTGGCGGCAGCCGCCGAGCTGGGGCGCGACAAAGATGCGCGAAAAATGAATCCCGGCCGAATCCGTATTCCGGATCTGACGGCACGCCCCGATGAAATCGGTCGGCTCTCAGGGGCGCTGCGCGGTATGGTGTCGGCGCTTTACAACCGAATAGACGGAAACGAGCAATTTGCGGCTGACGTCGCGCATGAGATTAAAAACCCGCTCGCCTCTTTGCGATCGGCTGTTGGCACGTTGCGCTTGATCAAGCGAGAAGACCAACGCGAAAAGCTGCTCGACGTCATCGACCACGATGTGCGCCGATTGGACCGTCTGGTTAGCGATATTTCGAACGCGTCGCGTCTGGACAGTGAGCTGGTCAAAGAAGAGGAAGAGCCCTTTGATTTGCTCATGATGATCGGCAATTTGGGTCAGTATCTGGGGGAAGACGCACGCAAACGCGGCATCGACTTTATAACTGATCTGCCAGAACAGCCGATTATCGTTCATGGCCTCGAAGCCCGTTTGGCGCAGGTTTTTGTGAATTTGATCAGCAATGCCGTGTCGTTTTGTGAAGATGGCGATGCAATACGTGTCTGGGCGCGCATGCGTGAAAATCGCATTCTCGTTGTCGTAGAAGACACCGGTCCGGGCATCCCGGAACAAGCGCTCTCGAAGATTTTCAAACGTTTCTACTCGGAGCGCCCCGAAGAGCATTTTGGTAATAACTCTGGGCTAGGGCTCGCGATTTCGAAGCAAATCGTAGAGGCGCATGGTGGTGTCATCTGGGCCGAAAATATTCGGCCGACCGATGCCGATATCACCTCTGACCCTCTTGGCGCGCGCTTTGTGGTTGGATTGCCGATCTGAAGCCGATGTCACCGACGACCACGATCCACGCCACGACCGTGTCCGTTAAGGGGCGTGGTGTGATGATACGCGGTGCTTCGGGCAGCGGGAAATCTGCGCTGGCATTGCAGCTGATTGCAATGGGGGCCGAGCTTGTGTCGGATGACCGTACAGGGCTGATTAAGCACGATAATCGGCTCATCGCTAGCCCGCCCGACGCGATACAAGGCCTGATCGAAGCGCGCGGCATCGGGATACTGGCCTTGAAATACGAAACTGAAATTCCGATCTACCTCTTAATAGATCTGGACAACGATGAACCCGACCGCCTTCCCGAAATACGCTACGAAGAGGTAATGGGCGTCGCTCTACGATGTCTTAGGCGGTGCGATGGGCCACATTTCGCTGCTTCTGTTTACTTGATGGCAAATATGATGGACTACCCAGCAGATGACTGAGGCAATGACATCCAATCGGCGAATTGTGCTTGTGACCGGTCCGGCAGGGGCAGGGCGGTCTTCCACGTTGAATGTGTTGGAGGATGCCGGTTTCGAAGCGATTGATAATAGCCCGATGCGGATGTTGCGTGCGTTGATCGAGGCACCAGGCCAACTGCGTCCGATGGCTCTTGGCGTTGACCTGCGCAATCGCGATTTTTCGACGGACCGCGTTATTGAGTTAATGGCGGACATGCGATCACGTCCTGACATCGACATCGAACTTCTTTACCTCGATTGCGATACCAACGTACTGCTACGCCGGTTTTCGGAAACGCGCAGGCGCCACCCGATGGCTGCGTCCGCGACACCTATTGAGGGTATCGTGCGTGAGAAAGAACTGCTTGAACCGGTTTTAGCGATCGCGGACGTTTTAATTGATACATCAGACCTGAATGTGCATCAGCTCAGATCAGAGGTAGAGCGCTGGTTCTCGCCTGATGGCGCACGGCACTTGACTGTATCGGTCCAGTCATTCTCGTATAAACGCGGGCTACCGCGCAGTGCTGATATGGTCTTCGACTGCCGCTTCCTGCGAAACCCCTATTGGGAACCCGCGCTGCGGAGCATGAATGGCACCCAGCAACCTGTGGCTGACTACGTTGGTGCCGATCCCTTGTTCGCAAACTTTGCGACACAGGTAAAATCTCTGTGTCAATTGGTCCTGCCCGCCTGCAAGACCGAAGGGAAATCACATATCTCTCTTGCGTTCGGCTGCACAGGGGGGCAACACCGGTCCGTAACTTTGGCCGAATATCTCGCATCCAGCCTGTCGAAAGACGGCTGGCAAGTTTCGGTTAGGCACCGCGAATTAGATCGTAGCAAACGGGAAGAGACATCGCGTTGATTGGTATTGTGATTGTTGCACACGGCGGGTTGGCCAAGGAGTATTTGGCCGCGATCGAGCATGTCGTCGGGTCGCAAAATGGTGTGCGCGCTATTGCGATTTACGCGGACCACGATCGCACCGAGAAGCAGCAAGAAATCTGTCAGGCCGCCGATGCCGTGGACACTGGTAACGGGGTGGTTGTCGTGACCGATCTTTTTGGCGGGTCACCTTCGAACCTTAGCTTGCTTGCGTGTCGCCCCGAAAATCGCCGCATCCTTTATGGCGCAAACCTCCCCATGTTGATCAAGCTGGCCAAGTCCCGTGACTTGGAAGTGCCCGAAGCGGTGCGCGCAGCTTTGGCGGCTGGTAGGAAGTACATTGATAGCCAGAACGTTAGTGCGGAATAGTAAGGCCCTATTATATGACTCAAGTTTCACTGAAAATTGTAAATGAAAAAGGCTTGCACGCGCGCGCCTCTGCCAAATTGGTCGAAGTTGTCGAAGCGTTCGACGCACGTGCGGAAGTCAGCAAAGACGGCATGTCGGCGTCGGGTGACAGCATTATGGGCTTGCTTATGCTCGCGGCTTCGAAAGGGTGCATGATTGATGTGCAGACGTCTGGCCCTGATCAGGAGGCGCTCGCAGATGCCCTGACAGCCTTGGTGGCTGATAAGTTCGGTGAGGGCAACTGATCGCCGGTTTGCCATGGCCGTTGTCGGTTGCCTTGAAGGGTATAAGGTTGAAAATATGACGGAGAATGCGCAAAGCGGACCCGCGCCGTTGTTAAATGATGGAACCGGCGAGCCGGTAACCTTCACCAAATATGATCGCAGCAGCCTTTCCTATGCCTCTACATTCGATCACCCGGTAAAGTCAGGTCTCATCAGCGCTATTGAGCTGTTCACCGGCAAACTCAAAGTGCTCCGCCTGATCCGTCAGTTTGAAAAACAAGGGGCACCGACTGGGCAGGGATTCTGGCGCGCTGCGCTGGATACCATGGGCATCGACCTGACAACGCCGCAGGAGCAGTTGAACCGAATTCCGAAAAGCGGACCCGTCGTCGTCGTTGCGAACCACCCGCACGGAATGGTCGACGGCATGATTTTCGCGGATCTTATCGGTCGGGTCCGGCCCGATTACCGCATCCTCACTCGATCGTTGTTAACCTCAATCGACGAAGTCGCGGGCAGCTATATGATCCCGGTGCCGTTTGCTCACGATCCCGATGCACAACGTAAGGGTGTCGAAATGCGCGCGAAAGCGATGGCACACCTGAAGGCGGGCGGCGTTGTCGCGCTTTTCCCGTCAGGCGTCGTCGCCGCCTCTGATACCATGTTTGGTCCGGCGATCGAAGCAGAGTGGAATGTCTTTACCGCGAAAATGATCCGCCGATCGGGGGCAAAGGTTGTGCCGATGCGGTTTCCCGGTGAAAACAGCCGCGCCTATCAAATCGCAAATAGAATATCGCCAATTTTGCGGCAGGGGTTGCTACTGCACGAGATCGTCCATGCCTGCAATAAGCCCCAGGGTCCGATCGTAGGTCATGCGCTGACGCCGGAACAGATGAGCGCGAACATAGATGACCCGCGTGGCTTTATGGCTTGGCTTCGGGCGCATACGCTTTCGCTTGAAGAGTAACCTTCTGATCTAATTTGATAAATCAAGTTGTGCGGCGTGCTCCTGTGGGGCGGTGTTCGTCAGGTCTGATCGGCGCAGTTGTTGACGACAGGTGCTCGTCAAATACGCTTAGACAAAGATTGCTCCGAGATGACGCGCACCACACGATCAACCGAAGCGGTTGTCACGCGGGAAACCACGTGGGGCCATTCGCCCCGCAGTAGCCCGTTTTCCAGTCCATTCAGTCAAGTCGGGTTCAGTGCGCGTGCGACCCGCCGGATCTTGCCAGCTTAGGCCATTCTCGGCATTGAAGGTGATTGCATCTGACATACCACCATCTTTGTATTTCTGCAGTCGAACGCCTTTGCCGCGACCCATCTCTGGGAGCTCATCTAAGCCAAAGACCAAGACCTTGCGGTTCTCACCAACGACAGCAACTGCGTTTCCCGCCACAGGCGCACAGATCATCGCTTTGACGTCTCCGCGCACATTCAGAACCTGTCGGCCGGTCCGAGTTTGCGCCAACACCTCGTCTTCTGGCACAACGAAGCCATCACCGGCTGATGACGCGACCAAGAGCTTGCGCCCGGGCTTGTGGATCAAGATATCGACAATTTGAACCTCGTTCGGCAGATCAACCATCAAGCGCAACGGCTCTCCCATTCCACGCCCGCCGGGCAGGGTGGAGGCAGAAAGTGTATAGAATCGCCCATTCGTGCCGAAAACGAGCAACCTGTCTGTTGTCTCTGCGTGAAAGATAAAGCGGGGCCCATCGCCGTCTTTGAACTTCAGCTCTCGGTTAAGATCGATGTGGCCGGTCATTGCGCGGATCCACCCCATTTGCGAGCAGACCACAGTGATCGGCTCGCGGTCGATCATCGCCTCAAGTGGGACTTCTTCGACCACGCCGGCCTCGGCAAAGCTTGTTCTGCGACGACCAACGTTTTTGCCGTCTAGTGTCCAATCCTTGCCAAACTTCTTTTTAGTCTCGCGCAACTGGTCAACGATCGTTGTCCACTGGGTCGCTTCGTTTTCCAACAGGTCTTCGAGGCCAGCGCGTTCCGCGATCAGCGCGGATTGTTCGCGAAGAAGTTCGATTTCCTCCAGGCGTCGTAATGACCGCAAACGCATGTTCAAAATGGCGTCGGCCTGAACTTCGGAGAGAGAGTGCTCGGTAGACGGGGCAGGCGGCACATAGCTGGACTCGTTCAACGCACGCGCATGTTCCTTGCCCCAATCTTCCATCATCAGCGCGGATTTCGGGTCATCGTCATAGCGAATGATATCAATGACGCGATCGAGGTTCAGGAAGGCGATGATGAAGCCCTCGAGGACCTCAAGCCGATGATCGATCTTCTCCATGCGATACGCAGAACGTCGCTGCAGCACTTCACGACGGTGATCCAGAAACGCGCGCAGCACTTCCTTCATCGAGCACACTTTGGGTGTCACGCCATCGATCAGCACGTTCATATTGAGAGAGAACCGCACCTCGAGATCCGAGCTACGATACAGCATGCCCATGAGCACCTCGGGATCGACGTTCTTCGAGCGGGGCTCAATAATCAGCCGGATATCCTCTGCCGATTCGTCTCGCACATCGCCCAAAATCGGGATCTTCTTGGTCTGAATCAGCTCGGCGATCTTCTCTATGAGCTTCGATTTTTGTACCTGATAGGGGATTTCGGTAACGACGATCTGCCATGCACCGCGGCCTAGATCTTCGGTCTCCCAGCGGCACCGCAGGCGGAAGCCGCCTTTGCCAGTGCGATATGCGTTTGCAATGTTTTCAGGGGGTTCGACGATGATACCGCCGGTGGGGAAATCGGGGCCCGGGACAAAATTAAGCAAAGTATCATCACGCGCGTCGGGTGTCTTGATGAGGTGAATGCACGCGTCGACGAGTTCCGAAATGTTATGCGGCGGTATGTTGGTCGCCATCCCGACCGCAATGCCCGACGACCCATTCGCCAAAAGGTTCGGGAACTGCGCCGGCAAAACAACGGGCTCTGTCAGCGTGCCGTCGTAGTTTTCCCTAAAATCGACAGCATTTTCGTTCAAGCCCTCGAGCATGGCTTCGGCAACGGCTGTCATCCGCGCTTCGGTGTAGCGGCTTGCGGCAGGGTTATCGCCATCGATGTTGCCAAAGTTACCTTGCCCGTCAACCAACGGATAACGCACGTTAAAATCTTGAGCGAGACGCGCCATCGCATCATAAATCGCGGCGTCACCGTGGGGGTGATAGTTCCCCATCACATCACCGGAAATTTTTGCGGACTTCCGGAATCCCCCGGTGCTGTTAAGCCTCAGTTCACGCATTGCAAATAAGATGCGTCGGTGTACGGGCTTCAAACCATCGCGCGCATCGGGCAGCGCGCGGTGCATAATGGTGGAAAGCGCATAGGTCAGATACCGGTCCCCCAGGGCGCGGCGCAATGGCTCTGACGAATTGCGAGAATTTTGATCGGCGGGGGTGGTTATATCTGACATTTTCCTTGTTTAGCTAAGGGCGCGCGACGCGGCAAGCGACTGTTTGGAGTGTGCATGCTTCGTCCGATGCGCATGGCCCTTAGCAGCTAATGTTTCAATCATGTTGGAACGTTTTACCCAGCATTTGTGTTATGCCTCACAAGAGGGCTTAGAAATCCTCGCACCGACACGGTGCCAGTCAATACTTCGGGGGATGTGCGATGAAACGGTTTATTTTTCTAACTTTTGGCTTTCTGGGTTGGGCATTCTTCGAAATGAGCGGCGGCGTTGATTTTCAGCCAGCCAGTGCGCGCATCGCTGCAAGTGATGGCGAGCCCTCGCTTGTGATTCAGAAAGTTGCCGCGGACAGAACTCGGAATGTGGTCGAGCCCGCTGTTATCTCCCGAGCAGTCGCATCTGCTCCTATTGCACCGACACCCGCATCTTTCGTGCCAGGATCAAGTTCCGGTAATGCATCAGAGGTGCAAAATGTTTCCGTCTCGCTGACCTCGTTGCGCACCCTAGACGACAATGTAGCTAAGCCTGGCAACAATGACATCACTGCGAACACTGCACCGATTGTTATTCCAAGCTTGATCGCGCCCGGTGATACTGAGACGACCTTAATTGAAGTTGGTTCCGACACCGCTATCCGCTCCGTATCAGGGAATCGTGTAAATGTACGCGGTGGTCCGGGAACCGATTATCAGGTTGTTACCAAACTCGGTCGTGGCGATTCGGTGGAAGTGATCCACGACAACGGCGACGGATGGGTGAAGATGCGTTCATTGGGTGGTGGCCAAGAAGGGTGGATGGCTGATTTTCTCCTCTCGAGCGGCTGATCGCAGGCGTGACCAGAATTAGCGGCGGAGCGGCGCAACGCTCTATACTGATTACCGGATGCTCGTCGGGTATCGGATATGCTGCGGCGCACGCCTTGCGGAAACGTGGTTGGAGCGTTTTTGCGTCGTGCCGTCAGCAGCGGGATTGCGATCGGCTTATCGCCGAAGGGTTCGATGCGCCGCAGCTTGACTATACTGATACGGCTACCATCTCTGCCGCGGTTAATCACGTTCTTGAACTCACAGGTGGTAGGCTGGATGCCCTTTATAATAACGGTGCCCACGCAACCCCAGGGGCAGTGGAAGATTTGCCAACAGCCGCTTTAAGAGAGATTTTTGAAAGCAATTTTTTCGGCTGGCACGAGCTGACAAGCAGCATACTTCCTGTTATGCGGGCGCAGGGTCACGGACGAATTATTCAGTGTTCGTCAGTCCTTGGTCTGGTCACGATGCCATGGCGTGGTGCATATAATGCGACCAAGTTTGCCCTGGAAGGGTTGACCGATACCCTGCGAATTGAACTTCGCGACACTCCAATTCATGTGAGCTTAATCGAGCCTGGACCAATCACCTCTAATATTCGCGCGAATTCTATTCCGCATTTCGAGCGCTGGATTAGCTGGGAAACGTCACCTCGAAAAACACAGTACGAAAAGCAGCTTTTGGATAGGCTGTATACGCAGCGAGAGCCGGACCGGTTCGAACTTCCGCCGCAAGCTGTAGTCGACAAACTCATCCATGCGCTTGAATCCGACAGGCCCCGACCGCGTTATTATGTCACGACGCCTACACATATCTCGGGCATTTTAAGGCGCATTTTACCTACACGCGCCCTTGACTGGGTGCTGTCTCGATAAATTCGGGTTGCGCTAAAGAATGACCCCGCTACATCTTTCAGCAACACAAAGGATGCTTATGTTCGCTGACCCGTTGTATATCCTAACCGTTATCGCCGTGATCGCGGTTGTTATCGTATTGATTTTTGGGCTTGGGGGCTTCGCTGGTGGCGGAGAATTCAATAAGCGCAATTCAAATAAACTTATGCGCATGCGCATCGTGGCACAGTTCATCGCTGTCGTTCTCATCGTCATATATGTGTACCTGCGAAAGGACGCTGGCTGATGGTTGTTCTTAATAAAATCTATACCCGCACCGGCGACAAAGGCGAAACCGCGTTGGGGAATGGGGACCGTGTGGCTAAACACGACCTGCGGGTCGAGGCATATGGCACATCCGACGAATTGAACTGTTTTGTTGGTGTCGCGCGGCTTGAGGCGAAAGGCGAAACCGATGCCGCCTTATCGCGTATCCAGAACGACCTGTTCGACCTGGGCGCTGACCTGTGCCGCCCCGATATGGAAACGGATGCAGACGCCGAATACCCGCCTCTGCGCCTCGCGGCCGAGCAAGTCGACAGGCTTGAGCGTGAGATTGACGTGATGAACGCTGATCTGTCGCCGCTGCGCAGCTTTATTCTGCCTGGCGGCACCGCACTTGCCGCACATTTGCACGTGTGCCGGACAGTTGCCCGCCGCGCCGAACGGCTTGCGGTGCACTTGGCAGACAGAGATTCTATCAATCCCGCCACCGTCAAATACCTCAACCGGCTCAGCGATTGGTTTTTCGTCGCTGCCCGAGTGTCAAACAATGGCGGCAAAGACGATGTATTGTGGGTGCCGGGGGCAAATCGCTAAAGCTGACAGTCAGGAACGCCGCGTCGAAAGGCAATAAATTACTATTTTTGACTGTTTTGCATTCGATTGCTTCGTTACACCGACGAAGAGTTCACATGATCTGGGTCGTAATGGCTTTGATCGTCAACTGAGGAGAGAGAACGCTCATGAAGGTACTGGTACCTGTAAAGCGCGTGATCGACTACAACGTGAAAGTACGCGTCAAAGCGGACGGCACGGGTGTTGATCTTGCCAACGTAAAGATGTCGATGAACCCGTTTGACGAGATTTCCGTCGAACAAGCGATCCGCATGAAAGAGGCCGGCCAGGTCGAAGAAGTTGTGGTCGTCTCCATCGGCGTGAAACAGGCGCAGGAAACGCTGCGCACGGCACTCGCAATGGGCGCAGATCGCGCCATTCTGATCGTCGCTGCAGATGATGTGCACAACGACATCGAGCCTCTGACCGTCGCGAAGATCTTGAAGGGTGTTGTCGACGAAGAGCAGCCGAACCTTGTGCTTTGTGGCAAGCAAGCGATCGACAATGATATGAATGCTACCGGCCAGATGCTTTCCGCTCTGCTCGGTTGGTCGCAAGCAACATTCGCGTCCAAAGTCGACATCGATGGGGACAGCGCCGTTGTTACACGTGAAGTCGATGGCGGTTTGCAGACTATTAAGGTTTCCATGCCTACAGTTGTCACCGTGGACCTGCGTTTGAACGAACCACGCTATGCGTCGCTGCCTAACATCATGAAGGCTAAGAAAAAGCCTTTGGATGAGAAAACACCCGCCGATTATGGCGTTGAGGTTTCCAACAGTTTGGAGATCATCAAGACGGTTGAGCCGGCAGAGCGTGCTGCAGGCATCAAGGTGGAGTCGGTTGACGAACTGGTTGCCAAACTTAAAGAAGCGGGGGCTGTATAATGGCTGTTCTACTCCTTGCAGAAGTAACTGACGGCGAATTGGCGCTCGACGCGACATCGAAGGCCGTTTCCGCGGCCAAGATGTTGGGCGACGTCACTGTACTTTGCGCGGGCGGCTCTGCCGCAGCTGCGGGTGAAGCGGCCGCCAAGATCGACGGCGTTTCCAAGGTTTTGGTTGCTGAAGATGAAACACTCGGCCATCGCCTTGCGGAATCAACTGCAGCATTGATCGTATCTCTCGCCGATGGGTATGATCACATCGCGGCACCCGCGACGACAGACGCCAAAAACGTTATGCCACGCGTTGCAGCTTTGCTCGACGTGATGTTGCTGTCAGATGTGTCCGGTGTTGTAGATGCCGATACCTTTGAACGCCCGATCTATGCCGGTAACGCGATTCAAACCGTGAAGTCATCGGACGCGAAAAAAGTCATCACTTTCCGCACTACCACATTCGATGCGGCGGCTGGCGGCGGCTCTGCTTCAGTTGAAACCGTCTCTGCGGCGGCTGATCCTGGACTTTCTTCCTGGGTTGAAGATCATGTCGCAGAAAGCGATCGGCCCGAGCTTACATCGGCTGGCGTTGTTGTTTCTGGCGGCCGTGGTGTCGGCTCCGAAGAAGACTTTGCTTTGATCGAAAAACTGGCTGACAAACTGGGTGCCGCTGTAGGGGCATCGCGCGCCGCAGTTGATTCCGGTTACGCTCCGAATGACTGGCAGGTCGGGCAGACCGGCAAAGTCGTCGCACCCGAGCTGTATGTCGCAGTTGGCATTTCCGGTGCGATCCAGCATTTGGCGGGTATGAAAGACAGCAAGATCATCGTCGCCATCAACAAAGACGAAGAAGCACCAATCTTTCAGGTTGCTGATTATGGTTTGGTCGCTGATCTGTTTGAAGCGGTTCCGGAACTTATTGAAAAACTGTAATCCTTCCGGATTATGAACTAAAAGGTCCGCCTATTTTGGCGGGCCTTTTTTTATGCAAAGCGTCGTACTGCTGGCACCAGAATATCTGCAATTTCACGGTGTGCTCGAACGCCAGCCAGTTGGGTCGCCTGTTTTCTCTCCTCTTTCGGAAAGACCATGCCCGTTGTGCCCTCAGAGACGGCATGCGGTGATGGTGAAACCTGAATCAGCTTTGCAGCCATGGGTTCAACCTGTTCAATCATCCTGCGTGTCACAAATAGGGGGGCGGACCCGATGGCGGGATCGTTCGTTGGTACCTCGTCATAGGCACTCAGCCATAGCAGAACGCAAGGTCCGGTCATGCGCCCAATAAGGTGCCTCATGCGTGCGACCCAGGCTTCCTGCAATTCATTAACCACAAGTTCAAAACGTGTGTTCGACACTGTCCATAGTGCGTTCAAAAGGTGGCGGGTAAAATGAAACTCCGCAAAATCGACTTCTGGATAGATCGAGCAAAGGAGTTCAGACGGGGCTATAAAACGGTTCTCTGTTTGCGGCCTTGTCAAGCGGGATTGCGATCTGTCCGTTCGGGGTCATGGTTCTCTCCGAGGTCGCGGCC
>LAZR01000095.1_pt1 | contig 119384 bp, 199 predicted proteins | sample 329461 | NCBI WGS metagenome assembly LAZR01 (sample SAMN03002196, study PRJNA259156) | marine sediment metagenome | biome: sea floor; feature: Hydrothermal impacted sediments; material: marine sediment; isolation source: Loki non-amplified sample from Loki's castle hydrothermal vent sediment ...
TGCTGAGGGGAGCAAGCTCTATGCTGAGGGTGAAAACCTCCATGCTGAGGGGAGCAAGCTCTATGCTGAGGGTGAAAACCTCCATGCTGAGGGTAGCAAGCTCCGTGCTGAGGGTGAAAAGCTCTATGCTGAGGGTAGCAAGCTCCGTGCTGAGGGTGACTTGTTGGTTATCAACACTGTGATTGAACAGCATGGAGAAGTTTGATGACATGCCTGTACGACAGGCCACTGTATTCGTACTAGACGGGCCAATTTCGTAGAATACAGGTCAACAAAGGAGGTAACATGGAGTACTACGTGTTGACGGTCAAGGTGGCAACGGGAGCCAACAAGTACCTTGTTGTGCTTCAAGATGATACAACGGGTGGCTTGGTGGTGTATGACAAATGGGACGATGAGGTAGGTGCCTTAGCTATGGCCGAGTACCTCAACAGGGGGTAGGAGACAGGTGATGGCCTTGTTTACTCTAGGTAATTGGAACATCATAAATAACGAAGAAGAGCACCTGTTTGAGTACTATGCAAACCATAAGTGTGACCTCAAAGTTTACAGTAAGGTACGTAAGCTATCCAAAAACACAACTGTTCGACCTGGAAGCTACGCATGGTTCACCTCCGACGATCCGTGTGTTTGTTACTACTGCGAAGAGCCCGTGCCTGATGAGATACAAGGCTTGATGGTGCTGCTCATGGCAGGTGCCAAAGGGGTCAGTGATGGCTAAAGTAATCTTCACTCTGGAGGACAAGGATGTTACCGGCGAGGTGACTTGTACTCAGGTCATCATCGAGTCGGGGTTCAAGAACGAGGGCCAAGCCCATGTGTGGCTAGCCGAAGGGGCTAAGCAAAGGTACGGTGCTGTGTTCTGGCACCGTGTAGCTAAGATCGAGGTGACTGAATGACTCATGGTCTTGTCGTAACCGGCTTAGTTTTTACTAAGACACCATTGGTTGATGGTTGGGGTATAATAAAGTATACCCGAGATACAAAGTATCCACCATCCAACGAAGCATGGTATTATCTACACCACTGTGACACGCTGTGCTACGGGGCTGCTTTGAAGCGTGAAGTCCAATGTAGTGTATGCATGGCTGAGATACCCGAGCATTTCAAAGGGCTCATCAACCTGTGTGCATGGGAGAAGTAACATGGACAACGACACACTGGCAGCAAAGATCAAACAACTCAAGGCAGAGGTAGCAAAACAGAATCTAGCTGCTTTGGAGTGTGACATGGATGATGCCATAGTGTTGGCGTACCGTGCTGGTATCTTGGCATGTCATCCGAACTTTCATTGGAATGATTTGGAGATACAGTGAGCAGGCACTTCAAAAGCTTTATAGAGGATACCTACCTAGATTTGGAAGATAACTGGGTGATCCATAGGTATCGGCACATGGGACGCCAATGGAATGCTGGTGCTAGACACAAGCACATTAATGATGCAAGATGTACCGAAGCCAACTCAGTAGACTCTGTGTATGCCTACTGCAACTACGATTTCAAGGAGGGCTGGTCTTGTCAGGTGTGCGGAGAGTCAGCACCCGACCAAGTAATAGGAATGCAAGAGTTGGTTTGGTATGGCAACCGTTGCGAGAACGAGGAGACATAGTGAGATACCTGATCGTTGTACTGCTGCTGCTGCCTTGGATTTCAGGCTGCTGCCTCGACATCGAAGAGAACCAAAGATTAGGCAACATCATCACCTATGAGAGAGGCAAGGTCTGCACTGACTCTACGCAACGAGGACTGTCCTCGTCTGCTAAGCTATGCTTCTCCAGAGTGTGTAAAAGGAGCTAAAATGAGCGATGAACAGTTGCTTGAGGTCATAGGAGAAAGATTCAAGAACCGAGATACAATACTACGGCTACGCGCCGCATTACTAGGTGTGCTAGCCTGCTTGCTACTCAGTGTACTGTAAGAAAGGAGCTGAAATGAGACACAATCTATCGGAGGATGTAAGCTGCAACGTCGAGTGCTTGTGTGCAGCGCATGATTATGACAAGGCACAAAAGTACAAACCTTGTAAGAACTCCGTTTACATGGCTGGAGAGGTACTGTTCTATGATTATCTAACTGCTGAACCGGCGGAGAGAATAGTCAGATCCTTGAGAGAGCGGTGGCCTGGGTGGTGGGTAGATTGGCACTGGGTAGATTGGCACTGCGCTTGTGGTAGAGCGGTGTTCAAGAAGCTTCGCAAGCCTTGGTGGCTGCGTATATTCTGTGGCCGTAACATGAACGACGACTGAAGGAGCTGAAATGAGACACAAGCCCATCGAAATAGGAGAAGCCATGCACTTGCTTGGTCTGAACAAGAACATGAGTTCCAAAGACAAGGGAAAGAAGCTGACACCCTCACAGGTGGCTCGGTGCCGCAAGGAGTTCTTCGTCGAGGGTACTACACTCAAGGCCCTAGCCACCCATTACAAGGTGTCTGGTGTGACGATGCACAACGTGGTACGAAGGAAGGGTGCGTATGATACTGGCTGAGGTGTCGTTTATGAAGGTCCTTCAGTATCCGTGGGTATTCTATCCGGTCAGAAGGTATGATTTTATCTGTTCCGTTGGCTGCTACTATCATTGGACAGGGAGGAAGCACACTTGCACTGACTGTAATGCTAAGGAGGTGAGTTGACAACCTGCTCAAGTTATGTCAAAATGTAGGCAGATCGACCGGCAGATTCATTGAGGTGGTGTGCCTCAATGGATGTGTTGGTCAATGGGACCAGCACGCTGAGGGTTAGCTAGTGAGGCATAGTGCCACACTAGAGGCCCTCAATAGGAGATCCAAATGCCCAAGAAGATGACACTCAAGCAGCAGAAAGCGGAACTCGCTCGCCTCGAAGCCTTCATCAAGAAGAGCGAAAGCCCGAAGTCCAAAGGGAGTTTCGGACGAGTCATCGGGTACCGGAACGACAAGAACAGCGACGAGTACGGCACGGAGTACGTATTCATGGAGTTCGTGGACTCCAATGACATGCCGCTCGGTTCACCTCGGGGTAACCCGGAGGCCGAGGCCGTGCTGAAAGAGATCAAGAAGATCCGCTTCGGTGCATCTGGCCGAGGCAAGGCTCGTTTCTCAAAGAGCGAAGGTGCTTGGAGTATCCAGTCTGAGCACGTTCCGAGCTTTGTGGTGATGGGCACGAAGAACAAGGCCGGTACTTTCAAGGCCAGCTAGTAGCATAGCTCAATGGCACGGGGTCTCCGGGCCTTGTAGCCATTGGTCTATGCTGCATGAAGCATCATAGTCACTGGAGTACGCTATGGAGTGGTATCATTTTGTAGGAATTGTTTTGGTATCTTGGTTGTTCTTTACCGTCACAGCACGGAGGTAGTATGACAATACATTGCACTGAATGCCACCATGAGGCACAATGCGTGAAGAACAACCAACCATGCGCGTGGTGTTACGCACCGATGAAGGCCATCGGTGACTGTTACATGAGCAAGAGCGATGGCTCGTTGTCCAATGAGGAGAAGTGATGAGACTAGACACACGGCATCACCAAGCGGCCGAGATCAAAGAGATCAACCAGTCGGAGTGGAAGGAGAAAGAGAAATACTGGGTCCAGTGTGAGCGGTGCCAAGATTGGTTGCGTGACGAGACATACTTCATGGCTCAGTGGGAGGTCGGACCCACTAGGTACTGCTCGTGGACGCACCCAAACAACCAGTGGAATCTGGAAAGACACCATGTCTGTAATGCGTGCTGCCACTCGGCACTCGATGTGGTGGACTACCTCGTTGAGTGGACCAGCAAGAACAAGAAGGCATACGACAAGAGCCTCGCCAAGCACCTAAAGGAGCAGAAGAAGAAGGAAAAGGAAGCACTGTGCATTGTCGATGGCAAGAGCTACTCGTTCACATTCAAAGAGGAAGGAGATAAGTAATGCTAAGACTGATCGTCGGAGTAGTACTAGGGTGGCTTGCTCATGTCCATTACGCAGAGCAGATCACATCAATGTTCACCCGAATCACAGGCGGCATAAGTATATGACAGACAAAGAGAAGTACAAAGCGATACGAACCTGTCTCTTGGGTGTAATAGCGTGCTTCAAGAGCAGAGTAAACGGATGCGATGATGTTGGTTGTATCAACGATCACCACCCATCGTGCCTTAGGTACGTGACAGACGTGCTTGCTTTGACAGACAAAGAGGAGTGACGTAATGTTTCACAGGTTTTTTACATGGTTCGAAACATTCCAAGGTGCGCTGTTCGCAGCGGTGTGGTGCCTACTGGCTATGGTCTTGCAGTTGAGCGACGAGGACCCAAGCACAGGCTGGGCTATCGCAATGGCTGCGTGTGTTATGTGGTGGGTGTACAAGGCACGCAAAGCCCTCAAAAACAAAAGCACCAATAAAGTCAGCGTGAAGCTCACCAATGACCAAGAGCAGAGGATCAAGGAAGCAACCGAAGCTTTCCATGCTACCATGAAAGAGGTCGAACTTGAGCTGACACAGGCGATGCGGGTTGCGGAGGAGAAAGATGTTCAATCAAACCGACGAGCGGATCAAGAAGATGGCACTGAAAGGGATGACTGACGAGCAGATAGCACGCAAGATCGGACGCCCCGATGAGGCAGGGCTACGCCGGGTACGCAAGGTGACACAGCCCGATAGCCTACAGAAAGAGATACTTCACAGCGTAGAGACAAGAAAGGACGAGGACGATGAGAAAAGGTAGAGTTGCTAAGGAGGCACGACGCACAGCAGCAGAGGCACGACAAGCTGAGCGGGGCAAGCGTACCAATGAACAGCAACTAAAGAAGCTCATCTTCAGCGGGCATGGGCATTGCAAGGAAGCGCAGCGTCTTGCTGGTGGTATTGATGCAGGGTCCATCGTTGAGGTGGCTGTTGAGTGGGAAAAGTCAGCATCATTCAGAGGGGATGTGTGATGAGTAGACTACAGCGAGCGAGTGGTTGGATCATACTCCTCGGGGAGTTGGCGTTCATCGCTATAGCAGGTGCGCTGTGTAGTACAGTGCTATGAGTATCACACGCAAGCCCTTGATGGACAAGCACCGGCGTAAGGTGTTGGATTTGTTGGAGTTTTGCCTTGAGTCTGAGCCTGAAGTGGACTCAGTATTCAATATGTTCTGCCTCCACGTTGCCCAACGTGAAGAGGACCATACTTGGGTCGAGGATGAAGAATGGGCTGAGTGGTTTCAAGACTACGCCAACAAACTAATCAAGAAGAACAGAGAGAAGGGACAATGAACTGTGATGTTAAGAGGTGTAGACGATTCTTCTACTTAGAGTACGCTGCCTTCAAAAAGCGCACTCGGTGTGTTAGTGTGTGTGATTTCCATTGGCAGAAGCATTGCGATGAGGATGATAAGTTTGATCTACGAGATCACTTCTATCCTAAGAAGGTGTAAGGTACAACCACAGAAAGGGAGAACGACATGACGAAAGTTAAGTTCCGTGTCTATGTTACAAGGCGGTGTCGGGTGTGCAAGAAGATACATCAGATGCCCACACACAGGTACATCGACCACTACGGAGAGGAGGATCCGGCAACCGAGATCCCGATAGGTCATGCGCTTGTTTCTAATCTCTTGGAAAAAGAGAACGCAAGGGCTGAGTCCCGTGACCGTAAGGCACGCAAGGTCGGCACGGGTAGGATGCATACCAACCAACGGCAGCGCCCCTTGTACCAGTACTGCCTTGAGGTGTCGGGATGAGTGAACGAGCAGAAGCAGAGGCGTGCCAAGGACCTACCCTCAACCCGGTGGTGACTGAGGCAATCGAAGGGCTGATGAAGGCGATGCCTCCGGCTATCACACACGGTGTGTTCAACAGGTACATGTTCTTGGAGGCGGTGGTTGTCAAGGGTGGAGGTGCTGCTCTTGACGAGGAGGACATACGAAAGCATTGCGGTTGCACCAGCAAGGAGTTCACCATCATCAAGGACGAGTACATAGCTAAGGGTGTACTCAAAGAGGAGACGAACCTCTTTGGGGTTACACTCTATAGCCTACAGTACGACACCAAGGGAGGTGGACTTGACAACCTGCCCGAAATCAAGTAAGCTGTATGTCGAGCGAATGGAGAAAAACCAATGAACCTATCGTTACTACAGCGACCGAGGAAGATCAGGCCGGGTACGAACACCATGTATATCTATTACCCCGCCGTCGTGACAACCAACGATGTGCTTGAACCCGGCACTGTACTCAAGATTCTCGATGTCTTTGAAGGTGACAGCATCAGCACGACCACCCTCAAGGTGGTGTCAGCAAAGGATTGGGATTCCCACAGGTACGGTAGAGCAGGGGTATCAGCGTGTTCCAAAGACTCCAGCGAAGAACCTGGAGAGGAACTGTGTGACTGTCAGAAAGAACTGAGTGAGATGAGTGATGCCTTCAAGGAGTTGGTACACTACGTCCTACTCTCAGATGTGGGGAAGTAACCATGAAGGCAATTGAGTTGTTAGACAAAGAAGAGTTGCTCCTTGAGTCTGAAGGATGGGCTGTCATACACGACAGCGGAACCGATTACAGAACACAGCACGTTTATGGATCGCATGAAGCGTGTACTCTTAGCTACAACCCTAATAAGCCTGCACCCGGCGACCCTAAATTCTACTATGGTGAGTATTGTTGGGAGATAGATTGCGATCCAATTTGTTTGCATTGCGAGGCGCCTGTACCTGATGGGATACAAGCAGTTGTACGCTTAAGAAACTGGGGGCTCGAAGGAGGAACATGAGTAGATTTAAACCATCGGGTAAAGCAATGACTAAAGACATGCTAAGTAACCTCGTAAAGGCCGCAATGAAACGAAAGCCAGAGCAAGTAAAAAGGTATGTGATTTCTATAGGTATACCTGGTGACACCGCAGAAGAAATAACCGAGTACCTATGGGGTAACATGCCCCCAGGTGGTGTAGGTTTCATGGACGCAGCAGACGAATCACGCTTCAACAACAACACCAAAGAGGAGAAGTAAAATGGGAACAGCAGGACAGGAAATCTGCCAGCAGAATGTGAGTGAGATCCTTGACATCGTGTACAGGCTAGGGCCTGAGTTTGCCACTATGATCTGGGGTCCTCCCGGTATTGGCAAGACCGAGGCAACCAAGGCTGTGTTCTCAAGGAAAGAGGATCCGCATGAGATCGTGCTGGTTCTCGCTGGATGCTCGGAGCCCACCGATATCAGTGGTGTGCCGTTTGAGTACAAGCACAAGGGTGAGGCTGTGGCTACTCGGATCCTCGCTCCCATCTGGGCGTACCATGCCAGCACCGAGGCACCTCCCGAATGGCAGAAGAAGAAGATGGTTATCTTCTTTGATGACATCGTGACAGGGCATGAGCAGACACAGGCTGCCTGCTTCAAGGTGTTCGGTGAGAAGAAAGTAGGGAACCTTCAGCTCCGTGATAACGTCTATATCATAGCTGCGGGGAACAGGGTCGAGGACAAGTCAGCGGCATTTGAGATGCCGATGGCTCTAGCTAATCGGATGAAGCATTACTACGCCAAGACAGACGTAGACTCGTGGTTGGAGTGGGCGATTGATAACCATATCAACCCCCTGATTACTGCCTTCATTCGGAGAATGCCTCAATGTCTGAACACCTTTGCCGAGGTGGTCAAGCTCGCAGCAGCAGAGAAAGCCTTTGCTACGCCGAGGACTTGGGAGATGATGAGCAAGGCCATGTACAAGATGGATCCGAAGGGTGGTGTCGCAGGTGAGTGGCTCTACAAGACAGCCGTTGGTTGCATCGGTTCGGGTGTCGGGATTGCGTTCTCTGCCTTCGCCAACAACACGACCAAGCTGATCGCTCCCGAGGTTATCTGCAAGGACCCGGCGAACGCTCCGATCCCGCCCAAGACAGAGGTTGATGTGTTGTACGCTACGATCTCTGCACTTGAGCATCACATCAACATCGAGGAGAACTGGAATAAGTGGAGCAAGGCACTCCAGTATGTGCTGCGCCCCGAGCTGGAGGCTGAGTTCGGGTTGCTCATCGCCAAGATGGCAACCATCATCGCACTCAGTAAATTGAGTGAGGCGGACAGGGTGAAGGCAGCTAAGAATAAATACTTCAAACTAATGTATGCTGAGTACGGCTCGTACCTCGCTAACAGTGGAACATAGGATGGCAAACACTGTGGCTCTGTACTATACACTACCTTGGTCACAATCTGAGGTGGTGCTAGACAAGGATGAGTGGGTTATATGTAAGAGCCCCACCGATTACTATGCCGTGTGGCATAGGCATGATGATAGGTATGGTGGTGGTCGTAACGGACCTCCGTACTTAGCTAGGTGTGGTCCAACCCACTGTCAGGATTGTTCTGAGCCTGTCCCTATTGAGACACAAGGGTTTCTGAACCTTACGAATTGGAAGCGGTAACGTGCCTGCCTTGGTACGACAAGGTGATTGGAGGCTACACACAGCAACATCGGGGTCAGGCCTCCTCTATATTATGCACTGGCATAGTAGAGTTGGTGGCCACAGAGGGTCTTGGTCACGTTGTGATCGCGACTACGCTGAGGATTGGCACCCTGGTTCATGCAATACTTGTGGTGAGCTACCACCAAAGGAGATGCAAGGCTTTATGAACCTAATGTCATGGGATAGAGGAAAGGTATGAGACAAGGTAAAGAGGTACCCAATGTCCCTAAGATAGTCGTTGAGGATGAGACAGAACAGTGGAGGCTTTATGAGCTATATGATAGAGTTGGATATGATAGAGTTGGGACAGTAATAACAGGACGTGATAGCTACTACAGGGTGTATCACAAACACGAAGAGACCTGGATTAGACAGCTAGTCCTTATGCCTGTGTGTTCGAGGTGTAGAGCCGAGGCACCAAAGGAAATGCAAGGCTTCGAGAAACTACTTGAGTGGGAGAAGTAACATGGACATCATAGAAAAGCTAGAGGGTCTTATCAAACAAGCGACGGAAGAGCGCTCTCACTACTACGTCAAGAGTGTGAAGAGGCCCTCGCTGAGATCAAAAGTTTAAGGGTTTTAACTGAACTAGGGTCTGATAGCTAATCCTAAGGGAAAGGGTAAAGTATGAAGAAGATTGACACCGACGATCCGAGAGAGAAACTAACTAAGGCCCGCATGCAATTGTTGATGGCCTTTCCTTTCTTCGGAGAATTAGTAATGCGAATGGTTTTCCACGAGAGTAAGACAGCAGGGGTGGGTACTACCTGCGTGGATCATAAAGGTAACATGTGGTACCATCCTGACTGGATAAAGAAGATGACTTCGACCCAAGAAGTCATGTTTGAACTCGCGCACGAAGTGCTACACCTTGTTCAGCGATGCACCGTCCGGTTTCCTAACGGCGGCAACCATCAGGTGTGGAATATCGCTGCTGATATCAAGGTGGATAGTATCCTCGTTGATGCAGGGATGACACAGTCCAAGGTGAGCAAGAAGAACATCACCGATGAACTCATGGAGAAGTACAAAGGCAAGACCACGGAGCAGATCTATTACCATCTGATCCAAAACCCAGAGGATCAGAAAGCCTTTGGTGATTGCCCGCACAAAGACGGGAAAGGGGGCGAAGGCCCTGATGTCAAACCCGGTAGCCAAGTTGGTGATCGTGGCTGTACCTCGGGTGCTTTGCATGGTGCGAAGATAGACAGCGAGACGGTGGAGAAGTGGAAGCAACACGTTATCGCCGCCGCTATCAATGCAAAGAACAGGGGTAAGTGCCCTGGATTTGCTGATGATTTCTTGGCTGATATCCGCAGACCCAGCGTAACATGGAAGGAGTACCTCCGAAGGCAGGCTACCTCGATGTTCCGTGGTAGATACAGCTACCATCGTGACAACAGGCGGTCCCGTGCATTCGGGATGAAGCTCCCTTCAAGGACACGTAGCCCCAACGGTGCCATCATAATGATCGACACCTCTGGGTCTATCAGTGATGACAACCTGTCTCAGTTCGTATCGGAATGCTCCGGTATCCTGAGAGAGACAGGGTGTCAGTTCCTCAAGATCTACTTCCATGACGTTGAGTGCTACCACGTAGAAGAGTATGACCTCAACACCATCAAGAAGATCAAGGCCACACGGGGTGGCACCTCACACGTTGATGTCTTTGAGAAGGTGGAAGAAAGCCGTGACAAGGTAGGTATGGTGATCGCCTTCACTGACCTAGAGACATCGTTCCCTCCGATACCGCCTGAGTTCCCAGTACTCTGGGCTCACCCACCTGGATACGAGGGGCATAGCGTGCCGTTCGGAACCAAGGTCAAGGTGGACCTGACGTTGTGAGCCTCTCTGGTCTTTCATTGAAGGCAGACAGTCACAAGGAAGCCATCAAGGCGACTGAAGTTCTATTCGAGGAAGGAAAGTGGGGGCTACACAAGCCCCACCCCACCTCTTGGGCTGACACAGAGGGATGGCAGTCAGTCATATCACACGACTGTAAAGTGTCTAGCGCTCCTTGTCGGATGCTGATAGAGCATCACAGTAATAAGACAGCGTGTCCTTACTGCGCTGAGCGAATGCCACCTAGTATCGTGGCGTTGTTCAAGCTACAGAATGGGGACATAATGAAATGAGTAGAAATGAACCTGGTACAGGTGAAGTCCTTCAAGTCGATGGAGACTGGCAGCTTGAGGACCACCCCACGGACGAGGGACCCGTCATCCTGCACAACTGCCGCTTCAGCGGCCGTGAGGGTGATGCCTACATCGTAAACTTGAACCGTGAGTTTCCGATGTGTCGCTGTTGTGGTGCTGGTATACCCAACAGCATGATCTCAGGGTTTAGTTTGCTCAACTACAACAAAGCCACGGACGATGAGTACTTCGTGGACCCTTCGAATGAAATCCTAGATTTTGTCTACAACGGGCATCTCCGAGACATCTGGAACGACTCAGCGATAGAACCTGAGTCGATTGACAGAGAGCAGGTACTAGCAGCCATAGCCGAATGGAAAGGACAACAGGAGTTGACATGAGTGAAGCTGTGCTTAGTGATTGGTTTTCAATGGATGAGAAAGTAACCCACTTCTGCGGAGGTACAACGGACGAGAAGAAAAACAACAAGCCGAAAGAGACACAGGTAGAGCTGACCAAATGGTTCAACCCCACGGAAACTAAGGAAAATTCCGAGGTGCTAGTGTGCATAGCGTGTGGTGCTGAGCATCAGCCGGATGAGCCCACCGTTGAAATCGGAGGTAGATAGAATGGCTACTAAATGGACAACGATTACTTTCATTCAAGCCTTCCTACAGGGCAAGCTTGGAAGGAAGAGAGTGCATGGTACCTACCGTGTGCTTGATGGTGACCATTGTAAGGTACTGGTGCGAGCAACGACTAATTATGGTAGACCTAGTGGCAATGACCTCATTGCCATCAACCTAGACACCGCTAAAGAGCGTGTGAGTTTCTTTCATTCGCATAATACGAGTTGCTTTACATACAGAATGAATAAAGTACTGGACACCTACCCCTCACCCAAGCTACCTGCTACAGTGCTAAACGAGGCTGACGGTGAACTCCTAGCCTCAGGTGTCATTGATTTCAATGATAATGAAATGCTCATTGAGATAGGAGACAAACCCTACCTCCTATACAGAAAGAAGGGGGTCAAAGATGCTGTAGTGCTATGGGAAGGTGTCAACACATTCAGTGAGTTGGATGCGATCCCAGCAAGGGCAGCCACCATCAGCGAAGCTAAAGAACTGATAAAGGATCCGCCGGGAGCAGTACAACTGTGTGGTATCTGGTGGGCACACAAGCAGCCTGTTGGGTTCCAACCACCTGCGTTAGATGACTCTATCCTCAAGGTACTTAGTGGCCCTGTTAATCCACTTGAGCACGGGTACAAGCTTGAAGATTGTTCCATTTACGCCGGTGGCAGTCCGGATTGCACCATTCAAACACTGGTTCCTTATCCAGAACTGCTTGATAGTTCGCTCGACAGTCGAGCTAAGGGTTACCTTGATGCTCGGGATACCTGGAATGAGACATGTAATGCACTCACGACGAGGGTACCTCCAGAGTACAAAGGATTGACAATCAAGAAGAACAGGTATTCGCTCAACGCCACCAGATATGAGAGAACCGGCGCTATCCTCCGAACCTCGGAAGGTGTGTTTGTAAAAGGCATTATCACAAACAAAGAGGATTGGGATAACAAACAAAAGTTGGATAGCTGGTACAAACTTGACTCCAAAGTCAATAGGATTAAACTATGAGTGTGAACGCTGATACAGGGCAGTACGACAGTCACAAGAACCACTACAAGTATCGACAGTATCAGGAGGTAGGACGCAACCAAGTATACCTCACCGAAGGAGAAGAGATCAGACTGGTCTACGAGTACACGATAGCACGACAAAAGCTACGCATGTACATCCTCTCCAAGAGAAAGTGCAGGCAATGGTACCTAGATCTATACCGGCAAACAAAGGCAGAAGGCCGATCAGTAGCCAAGCTGTGTGCTCGCTTCAATACCAGAGTGAAGGGGCTAAGTGCTCAGCTAGAAACAGAGATGGAGGGTATACTTCAGCGCCTAGGAACACGTAACCCTGCTGGGCATCGAGCAGCAAGTCACTTCATCTTTGATATGCTACCCTCCGAGTACTGCTACTCTGAGATGGTGAAGCTAGTGACTCCCACCAAGATCCTAGCCCGTATGCAGGCTGAGGTAGCGAAGATAGAGGACACGCTGCTCCGCTCCATGCTCATGGCAGCACATGAGATAGCAAACAGCAGTTCATCTAGCATCTTGAGTGTTGATGAAAACGATGCGGTGCAAGAGGTACAGATGTACTTCCTTGAATCCATACGCAAGTATGATCCTTGCTTCCAAACACCTGAAGGGAAGCGAGTGAAGCTATGTACCTACGCCTACAGCAGAGGCGAGCGATTGATACAGGAATGGATACTGAACAACAGTAGGTTGGTGCGTGTACCTCGAAACAAAATGGGTAGGATACTCATCGTAGTCAAGGCGTATGAGCTGCTGGAGAGTGACAACCTTAACTTGTATGCACTGACCAACGAGGCGAACAAGATTCAAAAAGAGAAGGGTGTCTTGGTAGACAGCAATACCTTCACAGTTAAAGAGATAGACGAACTCATTAAGATACTCATGAGCAACTACATCCACTTGGATCAACCCTTTAACCGTAATAAGAACAACCCTACCACCATCGGTGAGATGCTTAGCAACGATGACCCCGATGTCACGGAGCTGATCCAAACACAGGATAGGAAGGAGCAACTGCTTGAGTTACTTCAAGACAACCTAGATACGATAGAGTTCCAGATCATATCACTTCGATACTTCCATGATCCAGCGGACAGGGTGCCTAAGGCACTGAAGGAGATAGGCCCGCTGCTTATGTCAGTGTACGGTGGTAAGGATTACAGCAGAGAAAGCATACGAAAGATTGAAAAGACAGCCTTGGCTAAAATCAAGGATCTATGGGAGGTCAAACGACTGTGGTAGCACTAAATACCTGGATCATGGCAGGACTGCTCGGCTTCGGTGCTGGTGTAATTGTTACCGGCATACTGGTGATGCTGGTGGTGATCTACAACAACATCAAGACGGTGACAGAAAAAGTAAGCGAGGATGACAGTGAGGAGGGTGCCTTTGGGATACCCTTGTCCGCTCTGATGGGTGGCGCTGGTGCTGGCGGGAGACCAATCAGCATGACAGACCTTCAGGCTATGGCAGCGAGGGCAGCGGCACCGGCACCACCAGCAGACACCAAGCAAGCAAACATAGGAGGTAACTATATCTAATGCCGTATATCACACAAGATTATAGGCAAGAGTATGATGAGAGGCTAGATGATCTATGCCTCGTACTGGATGAGCACGGGTATTCGGCAGGGCACGTTACCTATGTGATCTACATGATCGTAGCTCGATGGTTCAAAAGTGTCCCGTGCTATGATACCATTGCAAGTATCAGAGGTGTGCTCCTTGGTACTATCGCTGAGTTCGACAGACAGAAGGCTGCGCCTTATGAGGACGAGAAGATCGAAGAAAACGGTGACGTTGACCTGAAGTACAGGACGATGGAGTTCGACAAAGGGTCAATCGTTGAGGATTGTCATTGCCCTATAGAAATCGAACCAGAGGAAGGTGACTCCGACTTCGATCAGTGTGATTGTAACAAACCAGCAGGTATTCATTCAACTTCATTACACAAACCGTTCAAAAGAGGTGCATGATGGGTGACATTAACAAGTACGAAGTACCCCCTGGGTACAACCACAAGGCTACATCGGAGAACTTCAACGGAGCAGAGAAGGTAGTGATTTATTACTCAAGTAAGTTGGGCAACTACCTAGTAGTAATCCACTCCAAGTTGAACGAGGACGTAGATGAAGCTGGTGTGTTCCTCAATGCAACACAGCTTGAGCTGGTCGTCCATGCTGGAACGGATGTGTTGCACGACGCAAAGGTATAGGTATGATTAAGCCCTTCGTTAACTACATGGCAGCGCGAGACGCGCAAGCTGATGCGGAAGTGCTACTTAACGATGGAGACTGGACTATCGAAAAGCTACGTCAGCCGGAAGAAGGACAAAGCTTCAGGTCAAGTCGGAGTAAATACTACTCGCTGCTCAAGCATGTGTGTTACCCTAATGGGTACGAGGGGCAGGAACCTTACCCACATAAGAGAGGTAACTACGTGTATCAAGTAGTGGTATACCCCGACGACAGCTCACATTGCTGGCGCTGCACCAAAGAGATACCCGAGGGCATGATAGCGGTGTGGAAGTTTCAGAACTGGGAGGTACTACAGTATGGAGGCTAAGAAACGGACAAGGCGTGTACCTAAGAGGTTGAACACACCCTTCCTGAAGCACGGCATAGAGGAGATCAACAACGAGATAGAGAAGGCGTACTCCAAGGTGACAGGGAAGGACAAGCTATGGCAGACGTATGAAAAGATCAAGGTGTCAGACGCAGAAGCGTGCTTCCACCAGTACCGTGGCAAGTGTGTGTTCTGCGACACACGCCTCAGCTATCTAGGCAGGGCGACGTTGAACGCAGCACGGCTGATGTTCTACGTACCACTCAAGGTGGGTGGTGAGGCACGACCTGACAACCTCATCGTAGTGTGTGCGCCCTGTAAGCAGGAGTACCGAAGTACACGCAAGCTACGACAGGATATCACCGGGCTTGATAGCTTCGCTGACTGTTGTGAAGAGTTGTTCGTAGCGGTAAGGGACGGGCAACCTCAAGGCAAGATAGACATGCTAAAGCAGCGGCTCAACACAAGGCTGACCGACGTAGCTACGTGTATGAGGTATGTCATCACCCATGATTGGGTGCCTAAGGGTATGGAGAAGCTGGTCGAAGGGCAGAACACGATGGCCGAGGCACTGGAGGGCATGGGCAAAGGCAAGGATACGAAGGCTGCTATCACCAACAAGGTGAAGCAAGCAGTCACAACCAAACAGTACAGGATTATGAGGGAGCCAACTGATGAGTAGTTTCAAGATGCGTAACCGACCGAAGAAGCCGACCAAGCCGACAGAGGTAGACGTGGGCTTGGGTGAAGATTGTATCTCGCTCCCCAAGCTACTGGTGGCTGTCGAGAAGTTCAAGAACGAGAACCCAGAGGTGGACTCAAAAGACATAAAGATTGAGGTAGATTACAGATGCTATAGCGGCTCAGAGTTTTGCCTAACCGCACCGCCGCAGTCAAGGGAAATCTACGAAGAGAAACTACAAGAGTACAAGATCGAATACAAATCATATAAAGCATGGCAGGTGAAGTACAAGAAGGAGATCACCAAACACAACGTAGCGAAGAAGAAAGCGACAGCCAAAACCAAACTGCAACGGACACAAACCAGACTCAACAAAGAACTGATCGCAGTCAAGGCTAAGCTGGAGAAGACATGAAAACGAAGTCCGTCGCAGGGTCTGTGGCACCGACAAATGACAGGCACCCGAGGTCAAGGAAGGCGTACCGCAAAGACCCTTTGAAGAGAGAGGATCATGAGGCGGAGAAGTACCACCAGAGTAACGCTACGCCTATAATCCAAGGTGACTGGAAGCTATGTGTCTACCCCGGCAAAAGATTAAGGTACAGGCAATACCACAGGCATGGTAAGCGATGGTACACTGTAATCTCTTACTTTAAATCATCATCACCCAAGGAAGATTATCCAGGGGAGGATAAGTGGAAGTGTGGGCATTGCAGCGAGCAAGTGCCCGAAGAGATGGAAGGCTACATCAACCTCGCAAGGTGGGCGGTAGATGACAACTAGAAATACGTGGTCTAGAAGGGATGACCTAGGAAAACTATACGAAGCAGACGTCATACTGTGGCCCGGGTCTACCCCCGTTATCCAAGGAGATTGGCAGCTAGTCTTGAACACCGGCAAAGCAATAGTAACAAGTAGGAGGTACCACCAACATGGCGAGCGATGGTACTGTGTGGTTGTTGACGCTGCTGACGGACCCTCTTTCCGAAGTACATGGAAGTGCGGGCGATGCGGTGAGCGTGTGCCTGATGAGATGGAAGGTTACATAACGCTTGCAAGGTGGGCACTAAATGATAAAGCTTAAAGACATCTTTAGTCCACCGCACCGCAGTGGTGCGGAATCTGCGGATAGAGCCATCCTGTTTGAAGAAGGGTTATGGTGCCTCTACAAAAGAACACCAGCAGACATGAGTGGTAGGTATCACATCATACATCGGTGTACTTTAGGTACAAACGCGGTGAACGTAGAAGATAACTCCCCACAATGTAATGTGTGTAATGCAGCTCCGTCCGATGGGATCGTGGGGCTACTAAAACTTCAACGATGGGGATCGGAGACAGATGCTGATTGAATTCGACAACACCATAGCCCTGGTCAAGCCAGAAGGTGACGGTGAGCTAGAGATGTATGCTCAGGTACGGGAGGCTGTCAAGACGATGGCCCCTGGTGCCCGGTACATGAGGCAACACAAGCTATGGCTCCAGACCAAGGGAGCAAAAGGATGGGATGGACGCACAAGCATCCTCAGTAAGCCACACCCTAGCAATGGTAGTGCCTTCTTTCCTACAGGGTTGTTACCCTACATCCACGCAGAGCTGGCAGCACTGGCTACGATGCCCTTCACCTTCAACGACCTAAGGCATAGGCCGCAGATGCCTAGCTATGAGTATAGCGTACCTCTAAGAGATTACCAAGCCGATGCCTTTCTTGCTGCGGTGAACAACAAAGTATTCATGGGCACTACCGCAGGGTACCACTGGCCTCAAGGTGTGCTTCAGATAGCTACGGGAGGCGGTAAGACTGAGCTGGCTGTAGCCTTATGCCAAGCGATACCAGTACCCACCATGTTTATAGTACATCGTAAGCACCTCGTTACCCAGGCAAGGGAAAGGTTCAAGAAGTACGGCATAGACACAGGGCAGATAGGCGACGGAGTGTTTGATCCTAACACGTCAGGAGTTACTGTAGCTACGGTGCAGACACTAGATAGGCTCTTCAAAGAGGGTGACAACGAGAAAATTAAACAGTTCCTTGGGGCAGAGCAGATCTTCTTCGATGAGGCTCACCTCGCAGCCAGCAAGATAGCGGTGGGTAATCAGCTTGTTTCGGTGTCTCGGCAATTCCGCCGTGCTTACTATAGATTTGGACTCACTGCGACTCCGTTCTTGAAGGACGAGTACAGCAACCAGCTCCTCATGGGGTGTACTGGTGACAGACTCGCTCATATTACCAATGAACGGCTCATCAAAGCTGGCTACCTTACGCCGCCTAGGGTGGTGATAATTAAGATGCCAGATATCGGACGCCCAAAAAGCTGGCCTGATGTCTACGACCATGCCATCGTACTGAACTTGAACAGGAACAAGAGAATCATAGAGGAGCTGGTCAAGTGTCCGAAGCCTGCACTAGTGATGACATCTAGATTAGGACATGCAAGTATCCTCCGAAGAATGGCGATAAATAAGGGGATTCCAGTTCCAGCAGTTCATAACGGGGCTACAAAGAACAAGGATAGAACCAAAGGGATAGCTGACTTGCAATCTGGGAAAATAAGTGCTATAATTGCGACAGGTATTTACGAAGAGGGTGTGGATATACCCAACCTACGCACCCTCATCTTGGCTGGAGGTGGGAAGTCCAAAGTGGCAGCGCTTCAGAAGATTGGCCGAGGCTTGAGAAAAGCAGCAGGGAAACATGAGGTTTTGGTAATAGACTTTAATGATCAGACGGGAGCGATCTTGAAGCGACACTCGGCCGCAAGGAAGAAAATATGGGAGGAGGAGGGGTTCGATGTTAAAGAGAGGGACTAAAGATTGGAAAAGATTCTGGAACAAGGTACAAAAAGGATCAGGATGCTGGGAATGGCAGGCTTACTATAATCCTAATGGGTATGGTACGTTTTGGCTTAAGGATCGAAAACATCAGGCTCACCGTGTATCTTACGCAATGAGCTATGATATTCCTGAAGGGCTGTGTGTCTTACATACCTGCGACAACCCACCTTGCGTGAGACCCTCACATCTGTTCTTAGGAACACAAGCTGACAACATGACAGACATGGTAAATAAAGGGCGTCGTCGGCCAGCGCGTGGAATTCGAAGTGGGAGAGCAAAACTCACCGAAACACAAGTAAAGGCTATCCGCTGTGATCCTAGATCGCAGCGTGTAATGGCCAAAGATTATAGAGTGAGTCACGGTGTAATAGGACGTATCAAACAACGCAAAACTTGGAAGCACGTCATATAGGAGCAGCCAATGCTACTCAGCAACAGTAGATCAAACGCTAAGACAGTGAAGATGCTAGACGAGTTCGGCTACGAAGCAGTGATACAGTACCTCGCGCCCGACAAGGTGGCTGATGGAAAGCACACCATGTGCCCACACTCAACACCAGGGTGCCGTGAGTCTTGCCTATACACCGCTGGCCGGGGCGCCATGCGTATGGTGCAAGCTGCGCGCATCCGCAAGACGCGAGAGTTCTTCAAGGATAGGCAAGGGTACACAGACAGGTTGGTTGGGGAACTCATCAACCTTGAGGCACGGGCTATCAAGAAGGGGTACACCCCAGTAGCTAGGCTGAATGGTACAAGTGACATCCAATGGGAAGATTACATCGACATGGAAGCCCTCCCCAACATCCAGTTCTACGACTACACCAAGGGGCGCAAGAGGATGTTCAAGTATCTCAACGAGAACAGCTTCCCACCCAACTACTACCTCACCTACAGCTTCAATGAACACACCACACCCCAACAAGTAGGGAGGATCCTCTACTACGGCGGCAACGTGGCTGTGGTATTCAGAGAGGAGATCCCTGAGAAGTTCTGGGGTCACAAGGTAATCAGTGGTATGGAGCATGACTTCAGGTTCCGTGACCCTAAGGAGTCCATCGTAGGACTACTCGCAAGGGGCCGTGCCAGAGGTGACAGCACTGGCTTTGTGGTGGACTGATGCGCTCTGCGAGAGAGATTTTAGTGCCTGACATAAAAGGGTGGGCGGTAGTTAAGTACCACCACAGCGGGGATGATGATGATAATGCTACAATCTATGGTGAGCATATAGTAGGGTGTGGCTTTAGATTCGATGGGGAGGAGGCTCACTGGTGTTGGGAGTGGCAGGACGCGGAACCTAATAAAGAGGATAGATGCTGGGAGTGTCAAAAACCCGTGCCTAAAGAAATCGTAGGGCTGGTGGCTATGATGAATTGGAAGGAGATAGATAAAAGTGAAAAAGTCTAAGACGTTCAAGAAGTACAAGCCCAAGTACAGGAAGCCGGTAAACAAGACAGAAGCAGAACTACAAGGCCCCTTCAGGCCTATGAAACCGTTTACCATTCGTGACCCTAAGGTAGACGTGCAGTACCCATCGCTATGCACCCCCAAGATTGACGGGATCCGGTGTGTCACGTACCCAAACGGGACACCTATGAGCTTCAAACTCAAGCCCATCCCCAACCTCCACATCCGCAAGGTGCTGGAAGAGTACGGGGTAGAGGGCATGGATGGTGAGCTGTTCATCAAGGGTGCCAAGACATTCGGTGAGTCCTCCGGTCCTATCATGAAGGTAGAGGGTGAGCCTGACTTTATCTACTACGTGTTCGATATCTATGATAACCCTGACTTCTATAACCAGAGAGTGAAGCAGTTGGACAAGCTGCCCAGGCCTAAGCCAGCGTGCATCAAGTTGGTAAAACCAACCCTTGTCTTTGATTCTGAAGGATTCATGAAGTATTGGAACAAGTGTGTGGACGAGGGGTATGAAGGGGTCATCGCAAGGCAAGGACATGTGTATCTCCACGGTCGCAGCACTATGACTCATGGTGGTATGGGTAAGTACAAGCATTTCCAAGATGATGAGGCAGAGATCATTGGGTTTGAAGAGATGTGTACCAACACCAACCCCAAGAAAACCAATGCTCATGGTAGATCGGAGAGGTCCAGCGCCAAGGCAGGCAAGGTACCCAACGGGCACCTCGGCAAGTGGCTGTGTCGTGACCTCAAGACAGGCATCGAGTTCTCTATAGGCACCATGAAGGGAGTGACGAAAAAGCAACGCAAAGAATGGTGGAATAACAAGCAGATCTACATAGGGTACATCGCTAAGTACAAGCATCAGCCAAGCGGAGAGACAGCGAAGCCTCGGTTCCCGGTTTGGTTAGGGTGGCGTTCAAGGGATGACATGTGATGAGTTACAAGTTTAACATACTGGTTGATAAAGGTGACTTTCGATTAGTCCGTGTAACACGACCGGGAGGCTACGGGCAGTGGCTCATTGTTCAACATCGTTGTGACTCAAGTGTATATGAAGAGAAGCTATTTAGTGATAATGGGTGGTCACTTTGTTATCATAGTAATCGGCGATGTAGCTGCTGCAAGATGCTTGAGCCTAAAGAGATGATAGGCTTCCACAACTTAATGATGTGGGACAACAAAGAAGATACAGTATAAGGAGAGTATGATGCGAGTGCTAACTGGTAACAAGCAGAAGGTTCCGATCAAGGCATGGGTGGATGGCGTGGAGCTAGACATCAAGGCTGAGATACAGCTACGTCAAACAGCTCAACTCCCCTTCATTCACAAGCACTTGGCTGTCATGCCTGATGCACACTGGGGCACGGGTTCCACTGTAGGTAGCGTCATCGCTACGAAGAAGGCGATCATCCCCGCTGCGGTAGGTGTGGACATTGGGTGTGGTATGGTGGCCCAGCGCATCCCCGCCATCAAGCTGGACGAGGTGTACGAGTTCCGACGGGGGATCTACGACGGAATCGTGGCGGCTGTACCCCACGGCAGGACAGACAACGGCGGGCTCGCCGACAAGGGGCGGTGGCGGGACACCATCCCCAACTCGGCCTGCCTGCTTTGGCACAATGAGTTGAGTGGTGGGTTCGACAAGATAGGGTGCAAGTACCCACGTATCCAACAGTTTGGTGACCCACTGTACCAGCTAGGCACGCTAGGAGGCGGCAACCACTTCATCGAGGTGTGCGCTGATGAGAACGATGACGTGTGGTGCATGCTCCACTCAGGCTCCAGGGGTATCGGGAATCGGATCGGCACGCACTTCATCAAGCTGGCACAGGGTGAGTGTGAGACGTGGAACATCGACTTGCCCAATAAGGATCTGGCGTACCTGCCTGAGGGTACAGAGTACCACGACGATTACGTTGAGGCGGTAGGGTGGGCGCAGAACTACGCACTCACCAACCGCGCCATCATGATGGAGCAGGCACTGATCGCTCTGTACACGGCGATTGGACGCCGAGCGGACTGGGATGCCCACAAAGTGGGTACTACAGCAGATACGGCGATCAACTGCCACCACAACTATGTACAGAAGGAGAACCACTATGGGAAGAACGTATTCGTCACAAGAAAGGGCGCCGTTCGTGCTAGGGTTGGTGATCTCGGTATCATCCCTGGTTCTATGGGCGCTCGGAGCTACATTGTGGAAGGTCTGGGTAATCCTCTATCTTTCAACTCTTGCAGTCACGGCGCTGGCCGAGTTATGTCGAGGTCGGAAGCCAAGCGAACCTTCACAGTAGAGGACCACATCAAGGCTACTGAAGGTGTCGAGTGCCGCAAGGACAAGGATGTGATAGATGAGACACCCGGCTGCTACAAGGACATCGAAGCTGTCATGGCAGCACAGAAGGATCTTGTGAAGATCAAGCACACGCTTAAGGCTTTGGTGTGTATAAAGGGGTAAACATGAAGTGTTGGATCTGGCATGACTGGGCTAAGTGGAGCAAGATAACTGTAGTGGACATGGTTGATAGCAATGCGAAGGCGATCGTGCAAGAACGGTACTGCAAGAGGTGTGGTAGGTACCAGCGTCAAGCGCGCTTCGACGGAGGATCCTAATTAAACCTACACCTAAACAGTGTGTCCGCTCGAATCGAAAGGTAAGAAATGAAAGTAGAACCCAGACTGGTATTTGAAATACTATTTACAAAGGGTGACTGGCGGATGGTGCGTGCCACGGCGCCAGATAGCGGCCCTAAGTATGGTAAGTGGGTAGTCATTCAACACCGCTGTGGTGGGGATATCTCTAGGTTTAGCGAAGAAGAGTGGTCGTTTTGCTTATACTACGATAGGGTGTGCGGCCAGTGCGAAACCTCTGAGCCAGATGAGATAGTAGGCTTCCATAACTTGTACATGTGGAACAACGAAGAAGATCTACCGTAAGCAGAGGCTACACCTAAACAGTTTATTCGCTCGAATTGACGAGCATGAAAACGTGTACCACTATGGGAAATATTTGACCCGGTACAAGGAGGAAGCATGAAAGCTAATGGTAAAGATGTAATAGAATTGATAAGGATAGGGGAGTGGGCTATACTAGAACCTCGTTGGGCAGATTGGAAAAAACAAGGATCAGGAATTACACACCTAGCCTGCGAGGCTAGCTGGAAACGGCACTCAATGAATCCTGCATACTTAAAATGTAATGAGTGTGGTCTCTCTATGCCAGAGAGCATAGTAATAGTTTGGCTGCTCCTTAATTCAGAGAAAGACGTAGGTAAAGCGTACTACGCTAGAGCGGCAGGGAGCCTAGTATGAAGTTCGATGAGAAGGCCTTCCTCTATGCCTTGACCGCACGTCCGGAGGACGCTCGCAAGTTTGCGACATCATTCAAGCCCTCGTGGCTCAACACCTCTGAGCTGGTACCTATCCTGGCTGAGCTTTTTGCTTTCACCCGAAAGCACGGAGAGCAGCCGTCCATCAACACACTACACAAGGTGTTCGAAGACAAAGACAAGGAAGCGTACGACTTGAGGTACAAAGCTGCACTCGACAGCATCACAGAAACCATACCTGACCGGTCCACCCAGCTCTACACGCTAGGTAAGGCGAGGGATACGGGTGTGGTGCGTGACTTCCAAGAATTGAGCGCAGACCAAGGTTTCTTGAAGAAGCAGGCGGAGCTTGAGGGTGGTGACATGCTTAAAGCTTTGTACAGATTCCTCACTAAGCATGGGGATCTGAACGAGGACAGGACGATGGATGTGCGCGAGGCCATCGACAACCTCATTGATAGCCATGGGTTCACACCAGAGCTAGTGCGTATCCCGTGTGGGATCCACGTCATCGACAAGTGGACAGGGGGTGGGCTGCGAACGAAGCAGCTCGGTATCATAATGGCCCCCACGGGGGATGGTAAGTCCAGCATGCTGGTGAACATGGCGCACAAGATGTCCGCAGTAGAGGAGCGCAGGGTATGGCTGGTCACCAATGAGTTGTCGCTTGAGGAGCAGACAGAACGTGTGCTGTCTAAGATCACAGGCGTCAAGGTGCAAGACATCATCGATGACCCAGGCGTGGCGTACACACCAGAGCTGGAGCGGAAGTGGCGAGAAGGGTTACATGAAAAGCTCCGGATTACTGAGGTAAACCGAGAGGTTAGCGTGGACGATCTCGAATCCGAGATGATGAAGTGGGTCAACCTACTCGGGTGGAAGCCTGACGTGCTGGTGCTGGACTTCATCGAGAGGATGCGGCCTTGTGATACCGGGTACAGTAGGGATAGGGTATGGGATTGGCTGGGTGCGATCAGCCGTGATCTCTCCCGTTTTGCGAAGCGCCACAACATACTAGTATGGACAGCAGCGCAGACCAACCGCTCAGGGTTCGGGAGGGACCCGAAGAAGAGGGATCCTCTCAGCCTGGAGATGGCACAAGGTTCGGTCAAGCATCTGCAAGAGGCAGCCTGCATCATTGGGATGCGGCAACAAGAACTATCCGATGAAGAGATCGTGATGGAGCTGGTTGACCTCAAGCAGCGGTTCGCCAAGCGTTCCAAGCGGAGCGTGTTCCTTGAGGTGGACCTTAGCAGGATGAGTATCACGAATAACGAAGTAGAAGCAGACACTTGCGAGGTTGATGAGGGCCCACGTAAGCGGAAGTACACCCCTGCTGAGCTGCAAGCGCAGAAGAAAGCGAAGGCTAATAAAGGGTAGGTTGCAAAAGTTTGAAAGATAAGCTATAATGTAGTAGAAGAAAGGGAGAGTCCCTGTGGAGGGAGGCTCCAAACAAAGGGAGGTAGGATATGAACGCATTTAGGTTTTCGCGTCGGGACGCACCCTCGCCTAGAGACTGGGAGATCCACGCTCCTGGCTCGAAAAGGGTAACAATCAGACCAACACGCCCAGAGGGCACACCAAAAGGTAAACAACAACATAAACAACAACAACATGAAGAACTACAACAAGAACAGTGGTTCTCTATTGAGATAGTTGGGAATAGGAATAATTGTACTGCGGTACATGACTCCAGCTATCTCCCCCCTGAGGGGATATTGTATTCTGGGCAACGGAACTATCCACTCAACTTCAGGGGATCAGTTACTTCCAGTGGTACGCTGCTGGGAGCCGTCAGGTCTAAAGAGCGAGCTTCTCAGGGACGGCCGTCCCAAGCTTCAGGACCGGAGATTAGTGCTCCATTGAAGGGAAGCCCTATGTACAGGGTTCAATGGCGCCATACATACACACCCCCCTCATGTCCTGGCGAGAGGTCAGCATGAGGGGGACTTCTGTTTCTTACATCGGGTCAGGTAAAGGAGCCGCCATGTGGATAGAATGGAACGGCATCCAGTATACAGACATGGAGACTTACTACAGGGAAGTGATCCTGAGCATGCCTAAGGAAGGTGACACCTTCCTCGGAGCACAGACACACCTTGACGCATTGGCGTACCTCGGTCATGGTGGGCTGTTTGTGACTGAACTAGATGAGGCAGACGTTTACGTAGATGATTGGATGGTCAGCGGTGCCTTCATTACCCACAAGCACCTTGAGTTTGGAATGGTGAAGAACAGTGGTTGGGTAGACGGGACGGTGGAATGTCAACTCAGTCACGGGGCATGTGAACTCTGCGGGAAAGTGATACCGGGTGAGATCGAAATGATGTACTATTTTTATAGGCTGGACGGATAGAGGAGAGGAGAGGAGAAGCGATGAGAGTAGCGTGGGGTAGGGTATTCAAAGGGGCCTTCGAGCAGCTCAAGTGGTGGATCGTTAGGAAGACAGAGCCTTGGCGTGAAGAGAAGGCCAGCCTCGACCTTGAGTGGCGCTTGTTTGCCCAGAAGCACAACGCAGCAGGGCACCGGCCTCTCTGTATGTATGAGGGTATGGAGAAGGACATTCTGGATCCGCTGGACAAGCTGGAACTCTATGATGAGCACGAGGTTGAGCCTGACTGTCTTATAGATGCTGCGGCGGAAGCGCACGAAGCTATGACAGTGAACCAAAAGGAACGATGATGAGCGACAAGTACGAGAAGCTGATCGAGATAGAAGGGTGGACGCTCTTCAAAGACCGGCGGGAAGCTGGCATGCTCCACTTTATCACCCACGATGCATGCCCTGCGGGTTTTCAGCTTGAGGTGGACCCTGAGAAGGGTGAGTGCTCGGTCGTGCATTGGAAATATTAGCGGTGCCAGCGGTGTAAAGCCTCACCACCTGAAGGGATCATGGCGCTTTATCTCTTGACCGCATGGGAAACCCCTATGAACATGGAAGAGTGGGAGACTGACTATGTCGTACTATGACTACAGGTGTGACTCTGGTCATGAGTTTGAGATCGAGCAGAGGATCACTGAGGATGCGTTGACTGTATGCCCTAAGCTGGGCACCGATCAAGACGACAACGAGGTGCAGTGCTGCTCTCCGTGTCGTCGATTGATTTCAAAGACTAGCTTCAAGTTTAAGGGTGGGGCTCCAACCCCTAAGGGAGGTGTGATGTGAATATTACATTGAAAGATATCTGGATAACGCTCCTAATCATCATAGCAGAACTAGGTGTGCTCTGCGGAGGTCTCTTGACGCTATGAGCGACTACAGCACCGCAGATGTGACAGCCTGGATGTTGACTGCCTTCGCCGTCAACAAAAGGAACGGGGCTGAACTACAGCTCGACTGCCCTGAGTGCGGGCACCCCTCATGTTACTTCAATGTGAAGAAACAGGTTGGGTACTGCCATAGTGCCTCGTGCAGGGAGACGTGGCCCCTCGATAAGCTGATCGACAAGGTGGGGTACTCACCTGACCACATAGGCTTTACTGTCACTCCTGTCATTGATACCGTGGTCTCCAGGCCGGTAGCTCTACCTAAGGCAGCGAAGCCTATCGAGCGCCTCGACACGGCAGTAGATGCCCTAGCCTACAGGGGTGTGACCTGGGATCATATTCAAAAGTTCCGGATCCACCAGGATGATACCCGCCTCTATGTCCCTGTGTATGAGGGCGGGGTGCTGGTGCAGTACAACTCACGCAGGGTGCGTAAGGAGAACCCGCCTGAGGATTGGTTCAAGGCAGGTGAGAAGCCTTATCGTTATGCCAGTGGGCACCCCATCACCCATTACCTTTTAGGCTTCGAAGAGTGCAGGTTGTGGGGTGATATTGTGCTGGTGGAAAACTCCTTCGTCTCCATGTGGCTCCGTGACATTCATGCCACTGCGACGTTCGGATCTCATTTGTCTGATACTGTTATTAACAAGATCGTACACAGCCGCATCAACCATGTCACCTTCTTGTGGGATCAAGGGACTGAGTACGCCTCACAGAAGGCACAGCGCAAGCTGAAGGAGCTAGGCGTACAGAGTAAGGTCATCCACATCAAAGGACAGCCGGATGACTACACGAAGGAAGAGCTGAAGGAGTTACTATGAGGATGCTATTCTGTAATGTATGCAATAGGAAGATCGTAGTAGAAAACGGAGACGACTTCCACTACAGTACATGGGAAACCCCTGCTCTTGGGCCGTACTGTGATACATGTTGGTTCTTTGTCCAGCAGATCGGGGCACTTAAAGACAGGGTCACGTATCTTGAGGTATTACTTGAAGATGACTGACGGGGACAGCGAATGACAGTTTGTTGTGAATGCAAGAGACACTACTGGCCGGGGAAGGGCCGATGCCCGAGCAGGCCGCAGCATTATGAGGGTGCTGTGTACGTTGAAGCAAAAGCATGTGGTCATGAACCTTGCAAAAACTGTATTACTTATGTCGATGAAAAGGAGAAAGATTATGGCGGGTCACACACCTTGGCGAGAGATAAAAAGAAAGAGAGACGACAGACACAAGGAAATCGCCCGACAAGTAGTTGAATGTTGGCTTGAGGATTGTGTTGACGAAACCCTCGGCCCTATCCCCAGCCTCAGCACTGTTGAAACGAAGATACTGCTGCATCACATCGAGATCGGCATCATGAGAGGAGAGGAAGATGTCCAGGCTCAGCGCAACATACGGTGGGTGTGGGACACAGACTACGGTAAGTGGATAGCGCGTCCGCAAAGGGAGGTAACAAAATGAACGGAAGTAGACTACGAGAACACAGGGCACCGAAGGTATCTTTTGAGTCATGGTTCTTACTGTTCGGCCTCATCTCAGGCCTTCTCATCCTAGGCCCTATTGCTGTCAAGGGCCAGGAGTACAAGCCCTTCGTCAAGGACACTGGTATCATCGTAGCAGGGGCTGAGCTATGCTTTTCATCTGACCTTGGTGCTCCGTCTGTTAAGCAGCTCAATCTGTGGCAGCGGTTGATAACTGAGCATGAAGCCTATCAGAGAGGTGGGGCGCCGATGAACGAAGAGGAGGCCGTCCTGGCGCAGGCTATGGCTGATAATAACGTGTGTGCAACGACAGTGGAATATTACAGAGTCATCATAACCCAAGACACTGAAGGGTACGTGTTGGCGAGGTATGATGAGACCTATGGGTTTGAAGACGGCTCTTTCATTGTGGCGAAGAGAGATATTCTATTGGATACGGTCCTCAGATGAGCGAGCTTAAGCTTACTTGTAGATACACCAGCCCAGGGGAATACTTCTGCCGCTGTGTCGAATGGCTCCAGTGTAAGCGTGATCCTATGTGTACTTGTGGCCTGATAATCCCTGACCATGAGGCATGCCAGTGTGGGTGTGGGTGCTGCCCAGAGGAGAGAGGCGGATGAGTAGGTGGAAGAAAGAATACTTCTGTATGGAGTGCGACAAGAAACTGTCGTACCACCAGATGATGGGTAGCCACGGGTGTTGCCCTCATTGTGGGAAGCTCACACCAGGGACCGTAGTAGGGACTTATGAGCGGGCCTCTAAGGCCAGCACAGCGTGGACTATAACGAAGCTGAAGTGGGTGAGGTGGCTGCTGAAGCCCTTCCTGAGGCTCCATATTTGGCTAGAACTGAGAAGGAGAGGGCAGTGAAGCTAGAAAAACGCTGCCATCAGTGCTGCGTAGTGTACAAGACCAGTCACAGTAAGCAGAAATACTGCTCTGACTCCTGCCGTGAGGAAGCTCAGAATGAAGGGGTACGACTCTGTAGGGTGTGCAAAACTGAGAAACCTCTTGATTCTTTTGAGGATATTAGGGGAAAGTGGAAGCGACGCGCCTGCCACGTTTGTACCAAACAGTACAGAGTAAGTCACCATGATAAGAATAGAGAAGAACGTAGGAACATACAAGGTTATTTAATCAACAAGTACGAGGGTTTACCTTGTGCTGACTGCGGTGGGGTGCTTCCTTTCTGTGCTATGGATTTTGACCACCGTCCTGAAGAGACTAAGAAGTTCGGAGTGGGTACAAAAGGCTCACTGCGGGCTACTCCGGAGACTATTAAAGAGGTAGAAGAAGAGGTGGCTAAGTGTGACCTAATCTGCTCCAACTGCCACAGGGTAAGAACGAAGGAGAGATCAGATGACAGAAAGCTGTAAGAAAGCCCTAGGCGGCTCTCCAGCCTGTAAATTGGGCGAGTTGACTAAGTGGGTCCAGTGTAGTGGAGGAAGATGCGACACGGTGCCGTCAGCAAAGCCTGAGCCCCCTTCTAAGACCAAGATAATGGTCGTTGTCAAGGCTCCGGACAATAAGGACACCATTACTATAGGTAAAGGGCGGAACGTCGAGAAGCTTGGTGAGCTTTTGGACCTCGCAACCATAGCCCTCAGCGATGTCTACGTGACAGGATTGGTAAAATGCTGTCCTCCAAAACGCCCACCTTCGGTGCAGGAAATTAAGTTTTGTTCTGGTCACCTTGCCGATGAGCTGAAGGCCGTCGACCCGGACGTGGTGATCCTCATGGGGGCAGCTACCCTCAGAGCCTTTAATCTTATGGGTGAGGGTGGGGTCAATAAGCTGCATGGGAAGATCATTGAGAAAGCTTTTCCTCATGACGACACCAATGACAAGGTGTACAAGCTCATGGTCACGACGGATCCTAACGCCCTGTATATGAACCCTGACCCTCGCCTCCAGGGCACGATGGTCAAGGACCTGATCCTCGCCAAGGCTGTGGTTGAGGGTGGCCTCGTTAACCCTGACCAGCAGGACGTGGACTACAAGCTGATCGAAGATAAATATGATCTGGCCTGGATGATTGGGGAGATAAAAGAGAAAGGCATGTTTGCCTTTGACTCTGAGTCACGAGGCCTACCTTGGAGCGAGCAACCTCTAATCTGCTTGCAGTTCTGCTGGGGGTACGATCAACCAAGGCGTACCGTAGCGGTGCTGCCGCTATACAACCATGACCCGGACGGCACGGACTGGAAGCTGAAGCCTACTTGGGATCACCACGGTAGAGAGATGGTTATTGAGATGCTGAAGGAGATCTTTGAGGATCCCAACATCCCGAAGGTTGCCCACAACATCAAGTACGACATGTGCGTGATGAGGAAACACCTCGGCATAGAGACCAAGGGCTTCCTGTTCGACACCCTGCTGATGCATCACATCCTCTGGGAGCACCCGCCGCATGACCTTGAGTACCTCGCTGACCTAGAGCTGAACACAGGCAACTACAGCAAGGGAGTCCATGACATCACAGGCCACGGCAGGGTGCTACGGAACACCTATGACCACGTACCTGATAAGATCCTCCACCCCTATGGGGCCAAGGATGCTGAGAGTACCTACCGTTTGTTCTGCCGGTACTACTCCAGGCTGAAGGCGCTACCGGAGCAGTGGAAGCTCTACACGGATGAGGTGCATCCCTTCATCCGCACCATGATGAAGGCTGAGTGGAGAGGCACCTGCCTGTCTACGGATGTGATCGACACACTGACCAAGGAGTTCATGAAGGAGCAGGCTGCGCTGTCTGTCAGCCTCAAGGAACGGACGTGGCCTGAGTTCAACGGAGACAAGTCAGATGACGTAGCCAAGGCCATCATCCAGGCTGGGTACGGTAGGGATATAGAGTCCCCCAAGACCACCAAAGGCTACAGTACTGACAAGTCCAAGCTACTACCCCTCATCAAGAAGCTCCCCATAGTGGAGGAGTTCATGAGGTACCGCTCGCTCACCAAGTTGATCAGCACCTACATGAACAACGCCAAGGATATGAGCGGGGCTACGGATGGTAGAGCTAGGATCAGTGTGCTGCTGCATGGTACTGTTAATGGTCGGCCTTCGTGTGGTTTCCTTCACCAGATCCCTCGCCTTGATCGGGAGCGTATCAAGAAAGGCTTGGGCAACCTGAGGGACATGTTCATAGCCCAAGAAGGGTACAGTCTTGTGTATGGTGACTACAGCATGATCGAGCTGGTCGTCCTTGCCATCAAGTCAGGTGACGAGAACATGATGGAGATCTTCCGGTCAGGCCAGGACATCCATAAGGCCACGGCTGCTCAGTTCGTGGGGCTTGAGGATCATGAGGTCTGTGCTCACAACCGTGACCTCGCCAAGCCCGTCAACTTCAGTAGGGTGTACGGTGCGGTGGAAGGACGCTCACTGTTGAAGCTGACGTGGATGGACTTGGAAGGAAACGAATGGCCTGTGACGAAGGAGATGATACAGGCTGGGTACGCTGCGCTGGACGAACGGTTCCCTGCTGCGGGTACGTACTTCATCAACACGGTGTCTGAGATCTCAGCCAACGCTGGTATCCACATCACTCCGTTCGGTAGGGTTAAGCACATGGGCAGCACCCTCAACTCAGGCAATAAGTGGGCGAGGGAGAACGCTGAACGACAGGCGGTGAACGGCACCATCCAGTCACCGGCCGCAAGTGTCACCATCCGTACCCTCAACGCCATGAACGTATACCTTGAGGAGCAGATCAAGGCGGGCGTCATGACGGAAGAGGAAGCGGCCCTCATCATCACGGTGCATGACTCCGGGTTGTTTGAGGTGAAGAACGAACACCTGGGCTGGTTCGAGGATAAGCTACGTGAGATAGCGAGCCGCCCTGTACCCCAGCTAAATGACTGGTGCTTCACCATGAAGGTGGGTATCGGGCAGAGTTGGTCGGAGGCCGAACTCAATGCGAAGTAAGTTGAAGCGTGACATGAGTACGAAGAAGAGCAGGGACTTCTGGGCTGGTGTGGAGAGAGCATGTAATGAGTTCCACAAACTACCACAATGGCAGCAAGATTTACTGAAGCATAGATGGGAAGAGATCCATAAAGAATACGAGAATCGTGTTCCTACCTGCTACCACTGTGGACAGGAGACAGGGGGGAGTAGGTGCTACCCCTGCTACGGATAAGGCATGGTAAGATAAGTTACGCGAGATAGCGAGCCGCCCCGTACCCCAGCTAAACAACTGGCGGTTTACCATGAAAGTAGGTGTTGGGGAAAGCTGGTCTGAGGCCGAGCTAAACGCTAAATGAGGAGAAGTAAATGAATTGGGAAGATAAGATTCGTAATGTAAAACAAGTGGTGTGGTGTCGAGTCCACCCAAAACAGGAGTTCAGCCAGATTGTAGTGTCTGAGACTCTTGGTAAAGAGATCGAAGAAACAATAGGGGTAACTGTAGGTGGTATTAACTCAGACTGTACCTTTGAAGGGATTCCTATTACAGTGGACGATAGACTACCCAATTCTTGTGTTGTCTTTATACCCTCTGATCCACAACTGAAGGAGAATTCAATGGTTGAAGTAACAGTAGAATACTTAGAAGACGGGCAGTGGGTCGCTAATGCAGTGGAGCTAGACATCGACAGCGACCTAGCTCTCAGCGATGAAACCCTTAACAAGGACATGTGCGCGTTACCTAAGCGTATTGCACGTTACGCTGAAGTAGCCGCCGAGTGCCATGCCTACACCTCTCGTAAGAAGAACGATGTGGAGGTGCTAGAAGCTGAGGTGGCACAGGCACTTAGGGTCGAAGCTGCTCAGAACAAGCTGAAGATCACGGAGGCTGGCATCCGAGAGCATATCTCTATACAGGATGAGGTGACTGAGGCCCGCCACGCCTCATACAAGGCACAGGCTCAATACACCATGGTTGATGGCTTCTACAGGGCCCTGCGAGAGATGGCATCCCTGGCTATAGCCCTATGCTACAAGCAGAAGGAGGAGATTCGGGTCCTAAATAGCCCATTGGAGTAGGTTGCAAAAGTTTGAAAGAAAAGCTATAATTGGAGCATAACCAATTCGCCAACGACGGCGATACTGAATGAGGAGAAGATATGGGTATTGCATTATCGATAGAAATCTACGAAGATTACGGAGGCCCCTACGAAGGGAAAGCAGGACAGTTTCATTGGGTTTTTCTTGACTCTTCAGGACAAACCCACGGTCCTTCTATAGGGTTCAATTCCCGCTGGGAGGCTGTGGCTGACATTGAAAGGATTCTTGCTACATCCATAGATAAGGAGGAAGATAATGGTAGATGAGAATGGCCTGCCCGCAGGCTTTGGTGAGGTGGACCCGGACTTTCAGCGTGAGGCATATGAAGAGTCCAAGAAGATCAGAGATGGAGGCGATGGGAAGACCCTCTTCCTGAAGGCGGGGATGACCCATCTTCGTATCCTCCCTCCGGTCAAGGGAGCCAAGTCGTGGTTCCGTGCGTACAAAGAGCACGGGCTCAGGACTGATGGGAAGTACGGGACGGTCACTTGTCCTACTTCGATTGACGACAGCGAGTGTCCTATCTGTGAGGTAGGTAAGGAACTGTACGAGGCGAAGGGAGATATAAACATCAAGAAGGCTAAGAAACTGTACGCGAAACAAGCCTACTTGTACAACGCCTGTGTATACAGTAGCCCGGACGGCAAGACTCTAGCTGACGGTATCTTCGTTGTCAAGTCAGGGTCGATGGTGTTCAAGCAGTTCATGGAGTTCGACAACGATCCGGCTGGTGATTGGGGGGACATCTCCAATATCACCAACGGTGTCGAGCTGCGGGTCACACGCACCGGCAAGGGTCGGTTCGATACTGAGTACTCGGTCATGGGCGTGCCTACACGTTCCAACATCGTGGATCAGGTCGCGGCGAAGGGCGTGGACTTCGGTGAACCCACTGATCTGACTGAGATATACCCTCCGCTCTCTTATGATGAGCTGGCGGATGTGTACGCGAAGTCGGACAATGCTACCCAGGAAGCTGTGGTAGAATAGGGTCTAGCGGGGGTGGGGCCTCTGAAATCGGAGGCCACCCCCGCTTTTCCGCTGGGAGATTATATGGGTAGCTTCGACAACATGTTCAAAGCGGTGTCTAAGAAGACAAAGAAAGATTCCAACACAGCCGTGTTCAAACCGGGCGACATCAACATCAAGAGTAACATCCCCTGGAGTATTCGTACTGGCTTGCCTGAATTAGATTTTAACATGGGCAAACCGGGCTGGCCTGCAGGCCGGTGTGTTGAATTATTCGGATTTGAGCACAGTGGTAAGACAACACTAGGTTATCATGCCATCGCTGAAGCGCAGCGTATGGGGGGTAGCGCGTGGTTCCTTGATACAGAGAAGTCGTGGGATGAACTACGAGCGATGGACTGCGGTGTAGACCCTGACTATCATTTAGGTATTGGTGATCCCGACTCAGTAGACGCCATGTTCCGACAGATCCAGTACATCCTAGAGGCAAGAGAAGAAGACAACGATGGCAAGCCGCTGGTCATTGTGGTTGACTCTGTTACTGGCGCTGCTACTGAAGGCATGAAGGCTAAGACCATCGGCGAGATTGAGAAGATCGCACAAGATGCCAAGACTATCCGTGGTGGTATCCGTCGTATCCAGCCTGACATCGCTGGACTCAACATTAACTTGTTCATGATCAATCATGCGACAGCCAACATCACAGCCAATAAGTACGCCAAGCAGAGTGACTCCTCTGGGGGGCACTCCATCAAGCTTGCCGCTACTGTACGTTGTTCGATGAAGCATGCAGGGTGGATCACGGACAAGGACAAGATCAAACGGCTCGGTCAGAAGATCAGCCTTAAAATAGAAAAGCTGAAAGGATCACAATTAGACTATCCTGAGGTGCAGGACACCCCGCTGCTCAACACGGTGGGCTTCGACACGACTGAGAGTCTACTCCGTGCCGCGATCAAGTCCGGATGGGTGGAGCATAAGAAAGGCTCTCAGGCTTACAAGCTATACGATGAGGAGTTCGCCAGGGTTGCTTGGCCTGATGTAGTGTTCAGTCGGGGCGGGATCGACAAGGCGTATACAGAGTGGATCGATTGGTGCATCGAGGATGGGTGCATGACTCGGTGGGGTCGGGGGCTTGAATGAGGAAACCTACCAGTTTCAACCTCTTCCAAACGATGTCAGATATAGGCAATATAAAGCAATTTGAACTCTATGTTGATGGAAGCTGGGGCCTTTATGGGATACCAACTTCTTGGAGTAACACTACCATGAAGTCTTATTTCATTCATAAGTGTTCTAATTTCAACACGTATAGGATGGCTCATTATTACATTAACTACGAGAATGAAGAAGGGAAGGGTACCCTCTACGATATCGTGTGTGAGCAGTGCCACACTTCAGCACCCCAAGGACTCCAAGCGCTTTATCGCTTCCATAGCTATGGAATTGAAACAACACTTGTCTTTCTGGAGAGGGCCATATGACTGACGAGCAGTTCGATAAGATGTACTCTCGGGCATGGTGGGTGTGCTTGTGGTTGTTCTTCATCGCGCTTGAATTGAGTCAACTATGAGAATCCTAATCTTCAGCGACCTTCACCTTCACAACCACGTCTATGGGTCCAGTATAGTGGACTACGACCCTTGGAACTTCAAGAGTATAAACTCTAGGCTGCTTGATGGGTTCAAGGTGTTTGAGCAGGTCTGTGCTTACCTTAAAGACAACCCTGTAGATGAGATTGTGTTCTGTGGTGACCTGTTCCACACCCATGGGAAGATAGACGCCGGTGTGTTGAGGGTGGCGTACGTGGGGTGGGAGACAATCATGCAGTATCACGACAAACCCTTCCATGCGTCTGCTCTCGTGGGCAACCACGACACAGCGGATAAGACTATGAACACCCACGCCATGCACTGGCTAGAGTCGTTGGGTGTCAACGTCATGGATGTGCAAGGTCACAATGAGTTCAATGGTCTGCCTAGGCGGCTCAGCTACCTGCCTTACACTGAGGACGTTGAGGTAATCAAGGAGTTCTTCAAGAAGGCAGAGGAAAAGACACACTCCAAAGGCCTCGCCGGTTTACCTACTATCTGCTTCATGCATGCTGGGATCGACGGCGTGCCTATGAAGTCGGGGTTCGTACCCGGCTCGGCGTTCAATACGGACATGATCCCTGATGGGATACAGCATGTATTCGCAGGGCATTATCACGGACATATGAAGGTGACGGACAAGACCACGGTCATAGGGTCTCCGCTTCAATTGAACTGGGCTGATGAGGGGGATGATAAAGGCTTCATCATCTATGATACAGACACAGGCGAGCAGGAGTTCATCAAGATTGACGCTCCGAGGTTCGTAACCGTGGACTTAGGGAGTGCCGGTGCCTTGGGTTTCGGAGCCTTGGGTCAAAACCTTAGGAAGGATTGGTTCGAAGGGAATTTTATACGAGTCGTTAACTACGACCACTCGTCTCAAGAAGAACTACGAGAAGAGTTTACGGGGGCAGGTGCAAGATCCGTGGAGTTTGTCGTGAAACTAGAGGAGGTTGACCGGCTGCAACCCCTTAGTAGCGACAAACTCCACATCCCCGATGCAATCAGAGAGTACGAAAAGCAGAAAGAAGTAACCCCTGAACGTAGAAAGATAGGAGAGGAGCTAAGGAAATGAAGATGTATAGTGTAAAGTATCGTATAGAAAATGCTGCTGATGACACAGACAACGAACGTTCACTTAATCTTCTTGCTGAGACTTTTGAAGATGCTTTTGTTTTAAGTAAGGTACGTTTCCCTTCAATGAAAATACTTGCAATATCAATTAGTGATAAGTTTGAAGTAGATGTAAGTATAAAAGATATAAAGAATGAAGCTGTTTAAAATCTATTCAATTAGCTGGTCGCAACAGAAGGCTAGAATTAAGAAGAAGGGTATAGAACATGTGCAAGCCACTAGTCTCTATGAGGCAGCGAAGAAGTTTGGCACAACTCGAAAGGTGGAATCTATTCGTGTTTGCAAACTGTCGGTAGAAAAGATAGAAAAGATAGAAAAGATAGAAAAGATAGAAGAAGAGAGGAGTTTAATGAAATGAGCAACGAAGAAGACACTATAATAATTGATATCGCCAACGGTGATAACACTCCTAAAGGTAAGCATGTCAAGGTTATCAATTGTCCTCCTGATAAGCAGGATGATTGGCGCGCTGTCTTCCTGGAAATGCAAGCAAAATCTGTTGAGTTCTTAGAGGAGTTTATGGAGCGGACACTTGAAGACGAAGCACAAGCCGCGCGAGCGGTGACTCTTTGGGTAGAAGTACGAACGCAGTTGATGCAGAAGTTCCCGCCTGCTGATTTCTATTGGAAGGCTGATTCTTTTGATAATGTCGTTACCCGCTTGACCATAGCACTGATTGAGAAGAAATGAAGCTACTAAACTTACACGCCCACAATGTGTTTTCGATTGGCACCATCGACCTCGACCTCGAGGACAAGGGGCTGGTGCTGATCACGGGGTGGAGCAACGATGAGAACAACGGGAACATGGCCGGCAAGTCCAGCGTAGCTAACCACTGTATCTCTTGGGGCATGTACGGTAAGACAGTGAGTGGTATCAAGGCCGACGATGTCATCAACACCAGCATCAAGAACGCCAAGCACTGCGGCGTGACCCTTCACTTCGAAGGGACAGACGGGGAGCTCTACAGGATCTACCGGGCGCGCAAGCCTAACTCTCTGGTGCTGTCGCTGCGTACTGTGTGGAGTACGATAGGAGATCCTAGTCTTGAAGAGTGGCAGGACTTATCCAAGAGGAACGAGAAGGATACCCAAGAGCTTATCAATGCACTGTTGGGGCGAGACCACAAAACATTCATCCAATCGGACTTCTTTGGGCAAGGGAGGGAGCGGTCTTTTCTGGCGCTGCCGGGTAGCGAGCAGAAGGCAGTGATAGAAGAGATCCTCCCACTCAACTCTCTTGAGAAGTGGAAAGACAAGGCGAAGGAAGAGCTGCGGCTGGTGGAGCAACGTGTCGAAGTAGCAGAGACAGAGAGATGCATGTCTCATGAGCGAGAGAGAACCGCTCTCTCTCATCTCCACACCCTTCAGTCACAGGAAGCAGGGTGGGACACTAACAACGCAGTCGAACTCAGTCAAGTACAGAAGGAGTTGAATAAGATCCTTTTCATTACCGAGAACATCGAGGAGGAGATTGAGACACTGATGGAGTCGATCCCTTCAACGCCGTCGAGAACGCTAGAAGAGCAGGTTGTTTTGGAAAGAGCGTTGAGTCAGTCGATCAATTCCCTCGGGTACAAGATCGATACCCTCACAGGGGATATCGACCGTCGTGCTGCACGCCCTGAAGTATGCGCGAGCTGTGAGCAGACACTACCGAAAGATCGGGTCGAGCTGAACGCCGAAGCGTTGAAGAACGATAGGGTTAAGCGAGAAGAGCTGCTCGCGGAGCGGGGTGAGAAGGAAGCCAAGCAGTACCTCGCTGCCTCCATGATAGCGATCTGCCATGAGATTCAAGGGCTAGAAGCGACCATCAAGACTAAAGACCAGAAGGCGGTACTGGAAGAGAAGATTAGGTTATTCACCAACGTCGGCAACCCGTTCGCTCAACTCGTCATCGCTGCTGATACCCAGGTGAAAGAAGAACAGACCCTAGAGGAGGAGGCGACTCTTCGGGTTATCAAACTAGCAGACGAGAGAGAACACTACAGATTCTGGGCTAACGCCTTTGGTGCTGACTTGAAGACAATGATCTTCAATCAGGTGTGCCCCTACCTTGAGCGGCAGACGAACCAGTACCTCCGTGACTTGGACAACTCTCAGATCAAGGTCAAGTTTCGTACGGTCAAGCTGCTGAAGTCAGGCGATGCCCGTGACCAGTTCTGTGTGACCGCAGCCTCGGACACAGGCAGTAAGGTATTCGAACTATTCAGTGGAGCAGAGAAACAGCTCACCAGTTTCGCAGTGGGCATGGCTCTCTCAGATCTAGCGGGGATACAGGTGGAGGGGGCATCCTCGTTCATGATCCTTGATGAGCCCTTCCTGTATCAGAGCCCGGAGAACTGCGAGCGTATCATCAACTTCATTACCACTCATCTAGTGTCCGGTGGTGAGGGTGGTAAAACGGTACTACTCATATCCAATGAGGATAACTTAGTGAACTTAGTACATGACCGAGTGCATGTCGTGAAAGAGAAGGGGGTAACCTCCATTGCCTAAAGGCGTCCCTAAGCTTGATACCGAACTCGCCAAGTTGAACATGATGTTCGACAGGGGGGTAGATCTTGACAACCGCATCATTTATATCTTTGGTGAAATCAACGATTCGATGGCCGAGAACGTAATCATGAGCTTGCAGCATCTATCTATTACCGATCCTTTGGCTGGTATCACCATCATGATCAATAGCGAAGGCGGTACAGTGTCTTCTATGTTCGCTATCTACGATGCGATGCGTGCCTGTACTAACGAGATCATTACCATTGGCATCGGTGAGGTATGCTCTGCTGCTGGTTTACTGCTGGTAGCTGGAGATAAACGTCTCGCTTCTAGAAACTGTCTGTTCATGGCGCATCAGATGATTGGCGGGTACAGCCCAGACGAGAACATCGACACAATAGAGGCACAGGTAGCTGCAAACAAGATGTGTTGGGATCGCTGGGCCGTAGCAATGGCTGAGCATACACATCAGAAAGTGAACTACTGGAAGCGAGAGCTACCTTCTAAGTTGAATGAGCTGTGGCTACCAGTGGAGAAAATGAAGATGCCGAAATACGGGATCGTTGATGGGGTGTGGGAGTAACTATGACTAAAGACAAGATGGCACTAATTGAGATAGCTCTTTCTGATGTGCGGGCTGAGTTGCTCAGAGCTTGCGAGGAGTTCCCTCCATTCCGCTCTGCCCATGAGGGTGTAGCGATAATAGAAGAAGAGTTCATCGAGTTTCGAGATGCAGCGTATTGGCCTCATAAAGAAGAGACAGGTGATGAAGAGAAAGAAGCGACGCAGCTTGCTGCTATGGGCGTTCGCTACTTAGTTGATGTGTGTTTCAATGAGAAGACACCAAGATGATTGTTGAGCTTGCCTACACTCTGTGCGCGTTAATCATGCTACCGCTGGTGGATAACGCTACGGAGTACGATCTGTACACTAACGATGCGTACGACACTACACTGGTACACCCTGACAATATCATAAAGGTGTGCAGAAACGACGACCCTCTGGCCTATGTCTGTGACCGAGGGGACGGGTGCCATACTAAATCAGATTATTACTACACCGCTAGAAACGAGGCCAGTGAGTCTGAGCCGGGGGAGAAGCTGGAGGTACGGTGGGTGTGGGACGCAGACTTCGATGATGACGGGATCGTAGGTTTCGCAGACTTTGGTGCGTTTGTTGGTGCGTTCGGAGGCACTGATTCTAAGTTTGACGCTGACGGGAGCGAGGTTGTAGGGTTCTCAGATTTCGGCTGGTTTGTACAGCGGTTCGGTGAGTGCCTTAGTGAGAACCTTGTGAAGGTGGTGCCTTGTGCTTAAGGGGTCTAAATGCACTAAAGTTCATATCGCTAAGGTTAATAAGTCTAAGCGTGAACGGGCTGGCAACAGAAAATGTCGAAGATGTAAGAAGGTGTTCTACAAAGCGAAAGGAGTGATTGAGTATCTCTGTCTTAGATGCAAGTCACATTGTATTAGATGTGATATAGAATTAACAGATGAAACAAAAGTTAAGAGCCCGCAACCGTGCGAAGGAAGATGTAACTCTTGTAAAGTAGAACTCGCTGCTCTTACTAAAGGCAATGCAGGTTTCAAACAAAGAGACTATAACCTTAATCGTAACTTTGGAATAACAGTACCGGAGTATGATGCAATACTAGAAGCACAAGGTGGTGGCTGTTGGATTTGTAGTAAAACGCCTTTACAAGGCCAACGCAGACTAGCTGTAGACCATCTACATTCTAAAGGAGAGAAGAAACGTAATCCTAGAGAACGACGAGGCAGGATACGCGGCCTGCTCTGTGGTCAATGCAATCGTGCCCTCGGTAAGTTTAAAGATAACATTGAGCATTTAAGGAAAGCAGCGTGTTACCTCGAAACGTGGCCCGCCCAGAAGATTTTGAATAAGGAGGACAAATGAGACGTATAAAGAGATTGTTTTATGATATCGAAGTTGCTCCGGGTTTATTTTGGGCGTGGCGCCCCGGTCATAACATTAATCTGTCGTATAAGAATCAGTTGAAAGAACCAGCTATGATCTGTGTCAGTTGGAAGTGGGAGGATAATAAGAAAGTTCACCACCTACAGTGGGATGGTAAACAGAATGATAAAGTGATGATCAAGAAGTTTATCAAAGTACTTCAAGAGGCTGATGAGATTTGCGGGCATAATTCAGACTCGTTTGATTTGAAGTGGATTAGGACACGGGCTATCAAGCACGGACTCGCTATGTCTCCAGACTTTATAGCCTACGACACATACAAGGAAGCGAAGAAACTATTTCGATTTGACAGTGCATCGCTTGATTACATCAGCAAATACCTTGGTGTCTCCAAGAAGAGAGAGACAGGTGGCTCAAAGTTGTGGGTTGACGTTGTTTTCAACAAAGATAAAGCAGCTTTAGTTGACATGATAACGTATTGTGACGGCGACGTGATTAGTCAGAGTGAGGTCTTCGCTAAAATGAAACCTTATCTGAAGTCGAAGAGCCATTACGCTGACTTCGTTAGTGATTGTCCTGAGTGTGGTAACGAAAACACAACAGTATCGAAACGTAGGCGGACTGCACAAGGGCACAGAAAGATTCAGTTTCAATGTGTAGATTGTGGAAGGTACCACACAGTAGCGGCATCGAGGTACGAAAAGGATGCCAGCATTTGAGGAGGCTACTAAAATGAGAGTCTATTTATGCGGACCCATGGACGGCTATACTGAAGAAGAAATGAATACGTGGAGGGAGGATGCAAAGAGTTATCTGAACGACGCTGGGATTAGATGTCTCGACCCAACGGATAGGGTTTACAGGTCTGAGGATTACGGAAGTGATCCAGAAAGTGTGTTGCCTGATCTTGTTGAAGCAGACAAGCTCGACATCGAAGCAGCGGATGTGCTCTTGGTTAACTACACGAAGATAAGTGTAGGGACTAGCATGGAGATTTTATTGGCTTGGATGAAGGACAAACACGTAGTTGTAGTAGCTCCCGAAGGCATGCGCTTGAGCGCATGGTGCCACTACCATTCTCATAAAATCTTCCGAAACATGCAGGAAGCGTACGACCATATCGTCTTGCTCAACAACCGAATCGGGCCATGAGGAACTGGAGGGAGTGGTTCATAACGCCTGAGGATGAGACTCCTGCCTATGAGACTGAGGATGACCTTAGAGTATTGACAGGGTCTGGGCATATGGGAGAGGATAAGGCCCTCCATACCCGGAAGAAGTTGCCTCCTCGCTGTGCCACCTGTAAGAAGTTCGTGGGTTTTGATACAGGCATGCATCTCCTGTTAACAGGGCAGTGGAGGGTTCATATTTCCTGCTTCGCTGAGGTGCTGGAACGCCACTACAAGGACGGAGAGCTGATTGACTTCACTGATGGGTCCATCAGAAAGATTGAATACGACGATTCTTGACCCGCAGACGGGGTTGCAAAAGTTTGAAATAAAAGCTATAATTGAGGTTAAGGAGAGAGAATGAGTAAAACCACGGTGGATAAAGCCCTCTTGGGGAAGCTTGACAAAAGACTGCAGGTATCCCGGGAGATGTACGGGATGGAATCTCTTTTTCAGTATCAGGCTATGATGGATGCTGCCCTTAAGAGAGAAACCCCAGTACTTAGGTATATGCATGAGGGTAGGGGAGACAAAGAAGAGACACTTAAGCAACTGACTGCGTTGTTTGGACCCCACATCTCGTTCCAAGAAAACGACAGCGAGAATCAATACGTCTTTGTTGACGATGCTTCTTATCTGTCTGCGCTTATCCATAAGTTCAAGGATAAAAATAAGAAGAACCACATCGAGTTTGATCTGGTGACAACCCAGCAGGAAACATTCGATAAGATCAAGGACAAGTTTAAGGGCTTGATCCAGACCTCGCCTCCCTCGAATGCTGTGCTTGCTCTGGTTAGCACCCCTAACGGCTTGGGGCTTTCAGCTCTTGGACAGTTCAGTCAAGAGATACTCACCTGTAACTACTCGGCTAATGTCATTAAAGGGTTTGAGCATGTGAAGGCGTGTCTCGCTACTAAGACGCCTTGTGGTAGGCTTGTGCTGTTTCAAGGGGCACCGGGTACGGGTAAGAGTTACATGATTAGATCTTTGGTGTCTACGGTTGAGTCTACTTTCATTATCGTTGGCTCCAATATGATCGCCGATCTGTCTGGGCCCTCCATCCTGCCGATTCTGATGAGCACCGGGCGTGACCAGGGTAAGCCGATTACATTCATTCTTGAAGATGCAGACGTGGCTCTCTCTAATAGGAAGTCATCGGGAATGAGTCAGCTCAGCGGGTTGCTGAACCTCGGAGACGGCCTCCTTGGTGAGATGATGGACATCAGAATCGTAGCCACGACCAACGCGGGTACGATGGAACTCGACGATGCGATTGTCCGCCCTGGACGGATGTGTCAGCACCTCGTATTCGATGCGCTTAGTGCCAAAGAAGCAAATACGTTGTACTCTAAGCTGGCCGAGGGTGAGGGTAAGGGTAAGGAAACTCACATTACTAAAGCACTAACCTTGGCTGAGGTTTACAGGATGGCCCGCCAGGATGGATGGGTGCCTCCGAAGCCTATCATGACACAAGGCGGCACATACGTTTAAGGAGGGAGCATGGGACAAAAACATATCGAGTTTGTATTTGACGACGCCAAGAAGACTATCATCCAGAGGGGTGAAGAGCGAGACCAGCCCGACGGGGAGCGTACCATCCCCCGCTGTGTGACGGCGTTCAATGCCATCACAGGGCACAAGCTGTCGAACTGTGACGGCTGGCTGTTTATGGAAGTCCTCAAAAAGTGCCGTTCAGTCCAGGGCGCGTACAAGTACGACGACTACCGGGATGGTTTGGGGTACGCTGCTCTCAGGGCAGAGGAGGCCCGGATGGAGGAAGAGGAAAGGCAGAGCAACGCCACCGCCGAGATGCCGGTGCTCTCTGAAGAAGACAAGCGGATTAAGGAGCAGTATGGCGTTTGATAAGAAGGGTAACTGGAGAGGTAAGACTAAAGAGGAGGTGGATGCCTTCGTGTCCTCGCTTGATGAGGAGATGCAGGCAGTACCCAAGGAGCTTCAGTCACAGATCCAGGCTCTAGGTAATCAGGTGTTGGGTGCTAACAGCGCCTTGGTGAAGTCGAACAAGAACAAGATGAAGGCATTCTCTAACATTCTGTATAAGGGAGTCAAGCCAGTAGATATCGTGATCCCGGTGTACGGTGGACTCCACGTCTTAGCTCCTTGTCTTGCTTCCATTGCCCAGCGTACAGGCTGGCCTTACAAACTCATCCTCGTTGACGACGCCTCGCCTGACAAGGGCACCACTACATGGCTCAAGGAGTGGGCTACGGAGCACCCCAACCACACCGTTCTCTTCAACAAGAGGAACCGAGGCTTTGCCGCTACGGTCAACCGAGGCATCGAGGCAGGGGAGAACGACTACATCTGCGTCCTCAACTCAGACGTGCTGGTCACGAAGGGCTGGCTCTTCAAGCTGGTGGTGGCGATGGAGACAGATCCAGAACATAACAAGATCATCAACCCTTGCACCAACAACACCGCCCTCATCAATATCCCTCTCCAAGAGGGCTACGACTACAACGATATGAACCGGGCCTTTGAGAAGCTGTCTTCTCATTCCTACCCGGAGGTCATGCCCACAGGCTTTTGCTTCTTCATACCCCGCTCTCTAGTGAATGACATAGGTACCTTCGATGAGGGGTACGTGTCCTACGGCGAGGAGTCAGATTATTGGATGAGAACTATCACTAGGGTCCATAAAGGCGCGGTGACGAATTGGAAGTCAGTACTCGCAGATGACACTTACATCTTCCATGAGAGGGGAACCTCGTTCAGTGTGATGGGCGCGGAAGAACACATGGGGTTCCGGAAAGCAGGGGCAGCCCGGTTTCATAGTATCTGGCCTGGGTTCAAGGTTTGGGAACAGTCCTTTGACATCCGTAAGTCCTTAGCAACCTTAAGGACGCCTGTCGCTGAAGACATCATCAAGAAGGAGAACCCGCCGTACCGTATCTGCTTCGTGGTGTACAGCACGGAGAACTGTGGTGGTATGAAGGTGATTACAGACATCGTCAACCACCTCAATGAGGTAGGAGTAGAGGCTAAGATCGTTCATGTTAAAAGGGACCCTAAAATGAAGAAGAACGTGTTGCCTTCACTGCGAACAGAACCCATCGTATTTGAAGGCACACCTGACTTCGTCAACAACTTCCACGACCGAGTGTTTAAGGAAGGTATCGTGGTGGCTGGTACTGGAGAGCTGATGCCTCTGGTAGCTGCGGTGACACACGGGAACTCTAAGCTGACCTCGATCCATTTCTCACAGAGTGACGACCTCTCTATCGCACCCTCCAAGCAGTTAAAGGACGCCATCAGGAACGCTAACAAGCTGGCTGACTTCACCTTTACCAACAGCAAGTGGACAGCGAAGAAGATGGCTAAGTCTCACAAGGTACACGGCACCATCAACCCTGGGTATGACGAACTGATGTTCTTCCCCAAAGGTAGAGAAGAGGGCGACGAACGTCTTACTGTGCTGGTATCTCTAGGCAATCAGGTGTACCCCTTCAAGGGTCATGACCGTGGTGTCGAACTGTGTAGTCACATACATAGGCTCTGTAAAGAGAATAAGAAGGAGGTCCGGATTCTGGCTAACGGAGTCGACTCAGTGCAAGGCGCTCCCTACATTATAGGGCTAGGCATCCTACCTCAGACGAGATTCGCTAAGGTTCTAGGGACAGAGGTAGACATCTACGTTGACCCCGCAAGGAACCACAGCTATGGGCTACCATCCCTAGAGGCGATGGCCTCTGGTGCGGTACCGGTGTGTTGGGACAACAAGGGTATCAGGGAGTACGCAACACACGACCTTGACGCTATCATCCTTAACAACAAGACAGTACCTGAGGTCATGGCAGAGAGGATTTACAACCTTTTGTTCAACGAGCCGAAGCGGTTAGCCCAGCTCAGGGAAGCAGGGCAGAAGACAGTTCAAAAGCTGACTAGGCAACAGGGAGTACTCAACTTCATCAAGCTGCTAGAGAAGAAGTTAGACCTCAGGGTAGAATCAAAGAAGATTGCAATCATCACCCCTCACCTACGGAAGCATGGTGGGCCCACCACCATCCTGAACACGGCCAATATGCTCCAAAAAGCAGGGCACAATGTGTGTCTCTACTCTATCTACACCGATATCTCCCCGAGCATTCAGAAGAGCTGTGAGGTACCGCTGCGTGTAGACTGGCAGAACATCCCGCCTTGTGACTTGTTGATCTCAAATTCAGACAACGAGCACAACAAGGAATTCCTTGAGATGTCGCAAATCCAGAAGAAGGTCATGCTCAAGCTGTCACACAACCCTAGGTTCCAGTCACTAGAAACTGACTCATTGAACCTTGAGTGGGACGCCATAGCCACAAGCACGCAGTGGTTGAAGGAAGCGTGTGAGACGGTGACTGAGGGGTGGGAGTATAAGACACATAAGAACGCCAAGCGGGTAGGGTGGTACCACTACGGGCATGAACTGTTCAGTGCAACAGCGAACCGTCGGAGATTCGGAGACAAAGAGGTTGGCCTCACCATAGGAACGCTGATCCACCAGCATCCTCTCAAGGGAACTACTGAGGCGCTTCAAGTTATGGAAGCTATGGCTCGTAAGTACCCCAGTAAACTCCAGTTGGTGGGTGTAGGTGAGGTACCCGAGTTTGCTAAGAATAAACCTGATTGGTTGAACTACGTACTCAGCCCGAGCAGGGAAGAGATGGCTAAAATCATGGCGCAGGTAGACATCTGGATCATTGCGTCTCACACCGAGGGGCTAGGGCGCATGACGTTGGAGGCTATGTCCAGCGCATGCGCTATTGTGTCCACCGACACCGGGGCCGAGTTCTTGAAGGATGGAAAGAACTGTCTCCTCGCTAAGGTAGGCGACGTTGAAGGTCTTACGAAGTGCGTTGATACGCTCTACCAAGAGACAGAATACAAACAAACTCTGGTGGAGGCTGGCTTCAAGACAGCAGCAGAATCGGCTGACTCGACGGAGTACCTGAAGAACTGGAATAGTATCATAGGAGACCTGTTTTGACTCAAGAAGACCTGACCAAACAGATTGAGAGTGCCTTTCAGTACGCGGCACCAGGGAAGTTCAATAATATCAAAGAGGCACTGCAGGTAGTAGGCTCGGCTCTTCGATACTTAACGAATCAGTGCGAAGATATGGATACAATAGAGGTAGAGGAGGGAGACGATGAGCGAGGTTGATCTGGTTGCGCGGCTGCGAGACCACAACCGCTCGTTTAATTGCGTGAGCGAGGAGGGCGGCGAGTGCTGGCAGTGTGAAGCTGCCGACGAGGTGGAGCGGCTGCGGGGGAACAACGGAGCGCTCGGCGAAAGTGTGACTGACGCAATCGAGAGTTTTCTTGATGAGCAGAAAGAGACTACCCGCCTCCGCGCAGAGAACGCGAAGCTGGTGGAGGCGCTGGGGGATCTGGTGGAATACGTGGAGGGCTCGCTCTCGTACATGACCAACGATGAACACCCCCAGGATAAGGCCCGCCGCCTCGCCGTCGCGGCCGAAACCGAGCGAGCAGCGAGCGTGAACTCGTGGTCCGTGGAATGCCCTACGTGTAACAAGGGCGTAGGGTACGCTTGCTATGGCAATGGCGATCACGACACCCGCTGGCGAGCCGCAATCCGCAAGCCGGTCGCCACTGACGAAGGGGGAGACGAGGGGGAACATGACGACAACTAGAGCAGTAGCGATCAGCACGTACAACCGAGTTGAACACATTGATGAGGTGATTCAAGGTGTGCTCTCTACGGTTCCTAATGGCACGGACGTGTTCGTGGTAGATGATGGTAGCACTGACTCTACACCGCAGTTCGTTACCAGAGAGTTTCCCGGTGTTCACTACTACCGAGGTCCGAACATGGGGGTTGGTGGTAATAAAACCCGCTGCTTGTACCTCATGCGGCAACACCATTTTAGCTGTATAATCGAAGATGACCTCGTACCTACAGAGAAGAACTGGTTCGAATGCTATGAGGCCGCAGCCTCTCTCATGGATGTCCATCACTGGGCTCGGGTCCAAGACAAAGAGATACCGGAGACAGTGCCGTCTTTTACTGAGTACATGAAGAAGACTATGAACGCTACCCCAATATTTGCATCGTCGCCGAGGGGGGATATGACCTTTATTACTCGCAAGGTAATTTCTACAGTGGGGGGTTTTAATCCTGCATTCCAGGGTTGTGGAATGTCACACGGCGAATGGTCCAGCAGGGTGATAAGAGCAGGGCTCGTTTCTCATCCGCTTAATTATTTAGATATCGCGGAAGCGCGGGACAAATTCAAACAAGTCGGAGACCAGATCGGCGGTCGATGGGAAGAAGACCCTGAGAAGATTAAGAAGCAAATCGCGTACAATAGAAAAGTAGCTAAGAAGCTGAAAAACATTGAGCAACTCTACTGCCCACTGATATTAAGATGAGGGGAACAGTAGAAGAGCGCCTTAAAGCTAGATTGATAATTGATTCAAATAATTGCTGGCTTTGGCAAGGTGCTACATATCTTGATGGATATGGAAAAATCAATGTAAAAGGTAAAACGAAGAGCGTACATCGAGTCGCGTGGAAGTTGGCTAACGGACCAATACCAGAAGGAATGTGTGTGTGCCATCATTGTGATACGCCATCCTGTGTTAACCTGAAGCATTTGTTTCTAGGAACAACTACAGATAATATGAGAGACATGGTTTCGAAAGGAAGACAAGTGAACGGAAATATAGGAAAAACACATTGCAAGCGCGGGCATATCTTCGATGAAGAGAACACATACAGCACATCAAACGGGTGGCGTTTGTGTAGAGCATGCCGTCGTTCATGTGCAACTTTGTATTATAAGAGGAAAACCAATGGCTGAAATAATCCTAGGATGCCGAAGAGATCTAGACAAGAGAGGGAACCCTGTTCTTTCTTACTCTGACTCAACATACCACGCCCTGGTAGATTTAGGGCACAGCGTGACTTTATTAGGTGAAGGGCACCCTTATGAGACATTCAAAGATCTTTCCAGAAGCTTCTTAGATCGACAGTCTCTCTTCATCGACCTTGACACAGGAAGAAACAAGCAAGGTAACCTTTCTCTCCATTGCTTTGAAGAACGAGCCCCTGTTCCAAGTGCATTTAGAAGCGTGGATGCCCACGGGGCGCCCAGTCTACACAAGCGAGTGGCTAAGAACTATGATCACGTTTTCTTCGCTGTTTTCGATAAGCGGGACCTCTTTGTCAAACATTCGTCATCCCACTGGTGCCCGAACGCCAGCGATGCGAAGTACTTTTACAAGGATATCCTCCCTGAAGTACATGAGTCTCGGCCCTTCGACGTGGGGTTCTTTGGAAGTAAACACGGACTTGATCGAGCCGACATACTCAAAACAGTAGGGGACCGTAACAAGTGGAAGCTCGACATCCGACAGCTTGGGAAGAGCGCGAAGCGGTGGCCCGATACCGCGAAAGCTATGGCGCAATGCAAAGTCTTGTTCAATCATGGTCAAAAAAGAGACGGCCCTAACCAGCGGGTGATCGAGAGCATGCTGATGGAGCGCCCGTTGGTCACCGATAGGGACCCTCGGGATGGAATGTCACAACTCTTCGAGGAAGGGGAGCATTTTCTCGGTTATGGTAGCGAATCAGAACTTGCCAATAACGTCCAGTGGTGCCTCCGAGAACCATCCTTGGCTAGCTCTATGGCTAAGCGAGCTTACCGAGTAGCGTACGAGAAGCATCAGGTCAAACATCGGGTGGAACAGATATTGGAGGTGTGTAATGTCGGATAAGAGCGAAGTTGAGGAGGCGCTTGCGTCTATTCAGGCAGATCATGCTTGGGCGCATGACGTGTTGACCTTAGAAATTGAGCGGTTGCGGGATGGCTTGGGTAAGCTTGCGGCTATGCTACGCGGTACAAACACGATTGTCCGCGCCACCCTCGATGGGCAGGGAGGAGAAAGCGATGAAGAATAAAAAGCTACTTCATGACTACGATATTGCAATAAGCGTTGTAGTCGACTCTGAGGATATAGAAGAAGTCGAAGCCTATGCTGATGATCTCATGAAAGATATCCTAGGTGATGACGGTGTAGTTGCCTCGGATTGGTACAATATCACCCCAATACGTAAGTGTAGGCCGAAGGAGATAACATGAGTAAGGTTATAGAAGGGTTGACCCCGATGATCCTAGCGCTGAATGACCAGTTCTGGCTCCCTTACGCTTTGGAGTCTCTTCGAGGTCGTTTCAACCGGTATGTGATCTATGATGCAGGCTCAGAGGACGGCACTGAAGATATTATAGATTGGTTCATCCAAACTGAGAAGGACGCTGAGTTCTTCGTCCGCAAGCTGCCGTTCGCCGTGCCCTCTATACAGGGGTGCTACCGCAACAGTATGCTGGTAGAGGCTGAGACGGAATGGACCCTAATGGTAGATGCCGATGAGATCTACCATCCTAGCAGCCTAGACAGCCTTGCCGCGTGTAAGCTCCCACTACCGGGTGACAACGTGAAATACGGGGTAGTTAAGCGTGTCGAGCTTGCGACGGACCTAGTCCACCGCTATTCAGACGAGCGCACACACCACCGCCTATACCGCAGGAACGCTTACTTCACCGGCAGCCACCCAGGAGAAGCACCTAAGTTTAAGCAACGACAGAACAACGAGTTTCACATTGAAGACGTCACATGCTGGCACTTCCACAATTCTCTTCGCTCCCCCCTGGAGGGGTCGGTGCCGAAGAGACTGGATCGAAAGTCCCAAAATACGTACCACCCAGGAGAGTTGGTACCCTTCGATCTGTTGAAAGAACTGCCTATCCTACGGGAACCGATCAATGACTTCCCGGTCAGTCCCGACTTGGAGAGGCTACAGCATGGCGCTCGTAAGATGTAAGTGTGGCAGGTACACTCAGAATGGATTTCTCTGCACTAGCTGTCAGAAGGATTCTTCTATTGACTTGATGTACTACACCCCAGAGGATGTCGAGGATGAGTTCGATGAGTACGGGTTCCTCATCATTGATAGCTTGGAAGAGGATGTTGAAGAAGACTAGAAGTCTATTTTGTACTGCGGGTGCTTAGGTTCCCCGTCGTCACACATCAGTTCTCGCGCCCTCTTTACAGCCATTAGATGGCTGTTCATAAAATCCCACTGCATCTCCACATACACACATATGAGCTTACCGTATTTGTAGTCAGGGTTGTTCTCGATTGCTTCTACGCAGTACTGCATATGCCTTGTCAGGTGTATCGCCTCGTTATATTGAAAGCTGTAGCTATCGTCCAGAGCCTCACAAGGGAAGCCAAGGTACAACATCACCAGACCCGGGTCGGTCTCATCGACTGGTGTGGCTGGACTAGCTTCAGCCCCACCGCAAAAGAATAGAAGGCACACGAAGAGGCCAAACCGTTTCACTTACCCACACCAACGCACCTCTTAGCATTGAACACTGCCACGAAGTCATTAGCCATCCCTTGTATGAACGACCCTTCCTTCTTGATGAGCGCACAATGGAGATCCCCATGAAGAGGTATACCCACCCCCTTATAATACGCAAAGCAATCTTTGTAGGAGTCTTTGATCTGTAGTAGGACTTCTCTTTCAAATTGATACGCAGAGACTAGCTCCTCACACGTCAGATCCTCATACAGCCAGTCGCTGTCGAAGTTTGCACCATAACTCCGGAGCGCCACTATAAACAGTATCGCCAACACACACGCCAAACCCAATGCACACGCTGCTACTCTACTAATCATCGATTTCTCCCTTTCAATAGGTACTCTTTGCGGAGAGCTTCCAACAGCTCCTCACGCGCTCGATTACGGGCTTCACCCGCCCACTGTCCTGCTTGTTCTAGTCTGTCTTCGATGTCTGCTTGGGACCACTGCCGCAGCTTCGGGTGCTGCCCTAGCCTGTCTGAGATCCCCTTCAGGTACCGGGTGTACTTCTCCTGAGCCACCAGCGGGCTGTGCTGGAACTGCTCAGCGAACGAGCCTTGGATCTCTGTCAGAATCTGCACGATCTCTCTCTCGTTGCCCTTGTTGAGGTGATAATCGAGGTTCTTGGCGAGGTGCTTCCGGATCTTGTACATGTGCTGCTCTGTCTTGCTTTCGTTGGCGAGCTGTTGCTCACCGGTGGCAGCGTACGACTTGAAGACACCGAAGTTGTTGATCCAGAAGTCGTTGGTCATGCTGCCGGGTCGCCCTGTCATCGGGTCAATAGCGTTACCTGTATCGATCAGGAACCGGGATATGTTGGTAACACCTGTCGGGTCACCCCACAATGGCACATCGGGCGTTGACATCTTCAGACCGTACTTCTGAAGGATGGGAGGCGCCAAGAAGCCCAGCATACCGGCGATAGTCTTGGAGATACCCCCTCCAATAGTACCATCACCAGCAGGCTCACCATAGGGAGTCTCGCCTGTGAAGGCAGAGATCATCGGCTTAAGGATGGCGAGGGGCTCAGCGGGCATCTGTTCCAGCAGCCCGGGCAGATCCTGCCACGGAGCGTAGTTGCCGCCGAAGTCAGGGGCGTTCGTAGTCATCAGGAACGTGGAATGGGGCAGGAAGTCCAGCATCGCACCGCGCATCTGCTTAGCGTGCGCTTCATCCGTGTTCATGGCGGCAAGGAACCCACCGAAGGCACCACCAGCCAGCCCACCAGCGTACGCAGCTTTGGCACTCTTCCCCAGTATGGCTCCTGCTGCCGTACCGAACAAGGCACCGGTGCCACCACCACCCACAGCAGCGATAGCACGCCCCTCTCCAAGCAGGGTGGTGTGAGCCTGCGCCCAGAAGGGGAGCTGACGCTTGGACTCTCTCACCTCTGTCGGATCCCCTGCAAAACCCATGCCACTCAGCATCGATTGCATGACTTGAGGCGCACGCAGCCACGGGATCATCCGGAGGGGGTGGTCTTGGAGGTTGTTCTTCGTTATACGTAGAGCTTCAGCAGGGAACGTAGCCCACGGGAAGGCGAACTTACGGCCACGCTTGATAGCAGACCCCACAGTTCCGTACATAGGGAGCCTTCTAGCCACCTCTGTGACGGCTGATTGCCTTGACAGGCCCTTGCCCCTGAGGTGGACGAAATACGCCATCTTGGGGACCATATCCTCAGCGAGGTACGCCTTGGTCAGTTGGTCGAACCACTTCACTCTATTACCCACCTGGGCGATGTCCTTCGACTTCGTGTAAGCCGAGATCACACCCTTGGTGAAGATCTGCTTATCGGACAGGGCCTTCCCCATCCGTTCCAATGCTCTCGAACCCTCGATCTGTTCAAATGCCGACGCCTCAAGCAGCTCCTGCACTGTGGGGTCGAAGAATTCATCGGCTAGGTTCAGCCTGCTGCCCTTGAAGCCAGCCTCTGTACCTAGATCAATGCCCTTGAGGAGGCCTTCTGAGTCGAATAGCTTGCCCCTCGTCGTCATACCCGCCTCGGAGGCCACCTTGTTGATCTCAGCGATCTTGTTGAAGGCTGTAGTCATCCGGCCCATGAGGGCGACGTTCTCAGGTGAGGCTATGTTGAAGCCAGCCTGAGCCAAGAAGGACATGTTACCCGAGAGGTTCTGGATGTGAGTCGGGATGGATCCCGCTGTCTTCATCGTCTTGTAGATCGTGGTCATGACGTCCATGAGGGAGTGGGAGATCTGCTGGGTCTGGGCCATCATGCCACGCTCACCCCAGATCTCATTGAAGACATCGGTCTTGACCCACGGGAGGGCTTCTTCTGCCTTCCCTGTCTTCTTCGCAATCATGCGCCTGAGGATAGCAGATGCACCGTCAGGAGCGTTTTCCAGGGACATATAGCCTAGCTTCTTCATCTTTCTGGTGCCGAACCCGGATGCTTTCGCGAGGTCAGAAGGCTGAAAGAGGGTGCTGTTTGGTTTGGTAATCATGTCTGTGATGAATTGGAAGTTGGAATGCAGGATTCCATCAGTCATGTACCCGTTGATAGTAACGTCGGCCATATCGGTGACCATATCACCTGACTGGAGGCGTTCAAAGATGTCTTCAGGCGTACCTGTCCGGTGCTTCAGGGTGGGGCTGCTCAGTTTAGGTTCGTTGCGTGTCGTAATGGCTACTTGCTGGTACTCGCCAACGGCTTTGATCTTGCCCTCTTCCTCGATGATACCTGTCGCCCGTTTCTTCCCAGGCTTGGGTTTGATGGGCACTATGTGTGTGGTGACGGGGCTGATATCACCGAGTCCTGGCGTGTCTTTGTATGTAGCAGGAAGGTGAGCGGGGCCGACGTTCTTGAACGTTTCTTCGGAGATAAACCCGGTCTTTACCATCTCGGACTGTCGCCGCTTCGCTGCCTCATAGTAGAAGTCAGCCCATTTTTGATTCTTGACAGACAGCTTCCCATACTGCTTTGTCGCTGCTGCACTCAACCCCTTACCGGGTGTGATCCTACCTAGGAGGTACGCGTAGATAGCGGGGCTATCTGCCTCGGTGGGCATCTCTCGGAGGATGGTACCGATGGTATCGTTCTGCCACAGCTTGTCGTGCATCTCATGGAACTCGCTCTTGATACCGCCGTTAGCAGCGTCGTCGATCAGAGCGTTGTAGGTTTGAGCGAACCTTCTATCGAACTCATGCTGTACCCTCTCCCAAGCGTTGAGGGGTTCGTCGGTGGCTGCTCTCTCTGCTCTGGCTTTCATCTTCTGGTAGCGGTTGACGGCGACCTCTTGCTTCCGTAGCATGATCACGGTATCTTCGTCAAGGTCGGCGTACTTGTTGATCCTTTGATCCTTCAGTATGCCCATGTCTTTCCACGTACCGATCTCCGCTTTCTCCAAGGCAGTGCCAACCTTCAGTTTGGTAGCCATTCTACCTACCTTGAAGGTACTCTTCACGGCTAGGGCCGCAGGTAACATGATGGTGCCTACCAGTGAGGTGGTGGCGAGGGCGTTTATCCACACCGGCTGCTCGGACCACTGCTGCTTTGCGTTGTCCACGCTCCAAGACCAACCCTTGCTGTCGTGTGCGATGCCGATGACTGCTGCTTCAGGGCCGAACAGGAAGTCCAGCGTCTTAACACCGATGCTGTCTTCCTCTGGCTTACTGAGGTGGGACACCACTTTGTACATGTCAACGGTCTTTCTAACAGGAGGTACACCGATACCAGAACCGCCCGACGGACCTAGGATACCAGATTTACCTGATGGGCCTAGGATACCAGAGGATCCGATGCCGCTGTCGCTTGGAGTCTTAGGAGACCTTCCTCGAACGGCTGTGTTTTTAGACAAGAGAGCACTGCCTTCTGCCTCTCGTTGAGACAAGGTTCTTTCCTCTTCTTCCTTTTTGGAGGATAGGATCCCGGCGTTGGGTTCATACGCCACAGGCTACTCCTTTGTGTCTTCGGCGCCCTGCGGAAACTGTTTTCTGAAGTCTGGCGGATACAAGCCTTTGACTAGGCGACCGAGACCACCGCGCCCCCGGCGAGGTGTACCTTGGGGTCGAGACTTCTGCTCAGGCAGGAGCCCTTCGGTCCCTGCACCAGAACCTATCCACTTCAAGGCTTTTTCTAGAGACTTACGCACGGCTGTGATGTAAGGCGCTGCTGCCTTGTTAGCTTCTTCGGCGGTTAGACCGTCAAACTGTTTAAGGTAAGCACCGCCTTCTGCGATGTCGGTTCCGTCCAAAGCTTCAGGGAGCCATTCATCCATCAGCCAATCCTTCGCTTCTTTCTTTGACATACCAGGGTCTCTTGCCATTTGTTCGTTGGCTTTTTGCACACCAAGAGCATCCCATCTGTTTGTCTTCTCTTTTGTTTCTTCCTTAGTAGGATTGGTCTTGACATCGTAGTTAAACGGGGGCGCGATATCCTCAAGCATACCAGGACGACCCGCCGCCGCCGCATCAGCAGCGTCTTGACCGTATTCTTGCTTCATCCACTCATATGTTGCTCGTTGACGTATTCTAGGCAGCTCTGACTGTACAAAGTCTTGGGTCGCTGCTGTGTTGGCTTCTATCCTTGCTTCTTGTGAATTCCATTTCTGTCTCTTAATGTAGCCGTCAGCAGTTTGCTGCTCCAACTTAGACATAAAACCAGGGAACTCCGTCTGCTCCAACAGCGCCTTACCCTCTACGTTATTAGCAAAGTATCTAGCAGCCTGTGCTGGACCCATGTCACGTATGACAGCGTCAGTGGACTTGTACTTGCCACCAGTTCTTTCTGACTGCACATCAGCTTGACGGGTGAGTGCTTGCTTGTACTTGATGTCAGCTTCCCCGGTGTCGAGTTTCATTTGCTGCTCCGCTTGCTGCTGAGGTCCAGGCGTCTGGAACTGTGCTGACATAGCCTGTGTCTGATTCTCCATCATTTGCTGGATCATGAGATCGATGATAGGATTGGTCGAGTATTTCTCTGCTGCTACGTTATTCAAGTTGATCTGTAGTTCTGTTATTTGGCGGATTGCTTCTGACTGAATATGATTTCTCAAGCGGATCGCCTTCGTTCTCTGCTCCGGGATTTTGTAATCCAATTCTTCTATACCGCCGTCAGATGTAGGCCACCGCCCTTCTTGAAGTTCTTGAGTTAGAAAACTTGATTTCTCCTCTATGTTTTTCAGTTCGGCTTGGAACTTGTCAAGGTGATTCTTTCTAAAGTTGGCGAACTCGCTCTTATGCCACCTGTCTTCAAGAGCTTTTTGTGCTCGGTTCCCTGCTTCTTCCCAGTTGTTTAAGTAAGAGGTATCAGGACGCGCTCCTCGGGGGGTATAACCACCGCCGTCGAAGGCTTTGCCAAAGGATCTGTAAGCACTCCCTACTAGCGCGCTACTAAGCCCTCGGGAGGCACCACTGTTGATCGCCTTACGAATAGCCACACCAGTTTTACCACCTCTAGTATTCTCTTCATTGTACTCAGCCACTATAGCTCCTTATCCTCTATCTATTGACCAGCTATCAGATTCGTCGGGGTCTCTGTAACTATTCATGTACTCAAGACCGGCCTTCAAGGAGGTTCCTGCGAGGTTCATAAGCGAACCTCCAAAGTCATTGGCCCCGCCACCCCTATAACCATAACTAGCCCCGCTCCTTGGAGTGTAGCCAGCGTTTTCACGGCCCGAAAACATGTTAACTAAAGCACCCCCCGCTGAAGTACCACCACCACCTGCTCCACCCACTCCCACTCCCGCTCCCGCGCCGCCTCCGAGATAGGAGTCAAGAGCGGTACCAGCAACAGAGGCTACGAGTTTGACTGTACCTTCAAGGAAGTTTGTAAGGAAGTCGACGGGTTGTTGTGTCATCCTAATATCATACGACTCCGCAATAGCAGACTGGGCCTGTTGAGAAGCCATGATTTGTAATTGCGCCGTGCGCTGCATAGCGTCACGATATGAGTCATTCACTAAAGGCAACCCGGCCATGAAGGTCGCGGTTCCTGCTGCTACACGATCAGCGTTCTGCCTAACCGAATCATAGAGTGCGAGGTTGGCTTGCCATGTTTCCTGTACACGGGTACGCATGGCTCGCTCACCTGCTATCAGTTCGTTAGCTTCGAACATGGCAGTTCGTCGTGCCGTTCCGCCTTTAGCGTATTGGTTCTTCAGCTTTCGCATGGTGTCCCTGAGCTGGAGGGCTGACCCTTCGTTTATGACACCGAGGACGGAGTTCGACAGCATATCCCACGCAGGGCCCTCTTGGTTGAGGAGTTCTTCGGACTCGCGGACGCGCTGGCTTTGAATTCGGAAGGAGGCTGTCTTGGAGATGGCCGCAGCATACGCTTCGGGGTCAAGGATACCCTCTCTGGCTGTGCCTAGGAGCTGCTTCTTACCAGGGTCTGTCGGACCGAATTTGTAAAGGGCTTGGTTTGGTTGCGAGAGCCCCACACCACTGGTGTCGAATAGACTGGTAGGGTCATCAACGTTTTTGGTGTTTGTGAACTCGCTAGTAAAGGCATTAGGATCGGACCCTAGGAGCCCGAAGACAGCAGCTTTAGCCTGCTCACCAGCAATACCCCGGGCTCGCTCTCTATCGACAGCTTCCATGGAGGCTATGGCGGTGTGCTGTATGGCTCCAGCCGCCTGCTCGGCTTTTTTAATGCCTTTCTTATTGGAAAATAATGATATTCCCATGTTACCTCTCTAAATAAAGCGCATACTCCTACATAATTATAGGAAATTCCTCACTAATTTGCAAATCACGGCCAAGCGCTTATACCATTCAACGTCTCAGCACCGAAGGGTCCGTCAGGCAAGATATCGGTTCCTAGACTCCATGCGGCATAGACAGGCCCATAAGTTTTAGGTTCATCTAGCACTCCGTTGGTGACGTTTGGTCGTCTCCATGCTACGATTACCCCATCAACAACCTCAGAATGCATATAAGAATGCCCAGGGTAGCCGTGTTTCGTGGCTGTAGTACCGGCGTCAGGGTACCCTGCTCCGTTGACATGCCCTACTGGCTGGACGATCCCGTTTTGAGCAGTCCAGTTCGGCCTGCCGTCTGTGGCTGCGTATTCTAGCGGGGGTAGCCTATCTTTGACTGTCTGGCTCGCGTTTAGATGTTGATCGGTAAAATAGGATCTAACAGGAGAAATAACGTCAGACAACTTAACATCTTCTGACCATGCGTTGGAACTCTTACCTGCTTGAGTTCCAGATGTGATAGTTCTAAGGAAGTTTATACCCCCGCCAAGTAGATGGTTCCCAGTGTCTCTAAGTGTTCGTGCCGTGGTGCTAAACTCGTCAGCAATCGCTCCAAATTGCCAAAGGTGTACTAAGTTCTCAGCAAATATGTATTCTTTGGCTCCATCAATTCTGGTATTTGAATTCTTCTTCCAATCAATGTCTGTCCCGAACCCTTGGTTAAACAGATAATGGATGGCAGTCAGAGAGGTACCGAAAAACGTATTCTGTCTTCCGTCAGTGTGTGTGGGGTTTTTATCAGGCACGCCACCAGTGAGATGATAAGGCACAGCATACCACGGGCTACTGTCTCTTTGTTCAGCGACACCTGGGTTGAACCCCATGCCATCCCAGTTGTCAAGGGCTACGTTCCACATCCCCATTTGGTGGATTGTAAAGGTTCCGTTGTCTATTCTGTGATCGTCGCCTTTATAAACACCTACGTTGTAGAACGGCTCGGCCCCGCCGCTTGATCCAATGGAGTAAACGTAGTCGTTAGTCAGGTCTTGGTTTAGTTCTTTAAGCAAGTGAGCGGGTGTGGTCTGCTTTGTATTCAAAGCTCCGTCAGCGACACGTTGGTTCAAACAGCACATCATATTCGGTGGTATGAACCTGTCTTCTTCGGCGGCTGGATCAACCAACCTGTTGTTGGAGTATATTCTTAGCTTGGGTGTCAGGTCAGTACCTTCCCCCGGCTCACCATCGGCTCCTTGGGGCCCTCCTTCAAAACAGATAACAATGAACTGCCAGCCGTTGTTTTGGGAATTCTCAGGGAAGCTCGTACCCCACAAATAAGAAGCGTCGTCTTTGTCAGGTGGGTCATGATCCCCAAAAGTCTCGTTCCAGAACCTTGCGTTTATTGTAATAGCGGTACCAGTTTTATCCCACACACCGGCATCGACGTACTGATACAGTAGACCGGTTTGGGTATCTCTAACTGCAGTTAACGCAATCCTAATTGCGTTCTCATTCCAGACGGTACCATCGGCGTCGTAAGACTGCCTAGCAAATATGGTATTGATGGCTGCTAGCTTACCATTCTCCTCGGTACTTGCGTCTACCATAGGTGTAACATGTTCGGTCTCTAGCCGCACCCAGAATGCTAGAGTCCATGCGTTGTCTATGATATTGAATTCCTTTGGCTGCTGAGCTAAATACCAGCTACCCCTGATGACTGTATCGAAATTAGGACTGGGCGCCACCTCTCTTCGCCAGAGTCTAAGAGAGTTGAGGTGCGGAAACACATATTCGCTAGGTACCCAGGGATCTTGAGGGACGTTGTCTCCAAGACCATCGAACCCACCCCATAGGACAAGTGAGAGGTTTACCTCATCTTGTTCTACTGTCCGACCTAGTGCTTGTAGAAAGAAGGTGAACGTCACATTCTCTTCAGTAGTACTGATCGCGATAGGGGAGAACATGACTGATTGGCTAGTTTCGAAGCTACCGGGCCGACTGGTCCCTACAGGGACCGGTCGTTCAATCCCTGCACCGTGTGCTTGATCGTCGAGGTTAGCGAAAGACTCTGTTGCAGGGTACAACGTGATCGTCTGTTGCAATTCTGCCACATCGGCGTCGAATGTTTGGTTTGCGCCCTCCATACTCCAAAGACGGAACACTGCGGGTTCATTACTAAACCCTGCTATGTACTTGTCCAGAACTACAGAACCCCACGCGTAAACACTGTATCCGTCAAACATGGTTATCTGGTCTTGAACCATGGTACCTAATGATGTTGGGCCGTTTTTGTTGCCTTCAATCTGCATGAGGCTCCCCCCCATGTTGAAAGTAATCGTTTGGATAGTAGAGGAAGACCCGTTCCGACCTACGGATTTGACAGTTGCTGTATAGGACCCATTTACGTTCTTGTACCTCAGTTCGTTGGTGTAGGTTGACTTGGTTTCAGATACACCAGTCTCAGTATTTGTGATCGTTATCTCATAGCGTAGGTGTTGGTCTGAGTCAGGAGCAGTCCACGTCAGCTTCAGCGTCTGGAACCCTGTATGGGCCACTAGACCCGTCGGGGGATACAATAATCGATGAAGCTTATTCTTAGAGGGTTCGAATGGATTGGACGCTTGTCTGTTGTTGAGAGCGGCATCCATTAGGTTTCCGATTCTTTGCAGCAACATCTTCTCGTCGGGCGGAAGCCCTCGCATCCTGCTGAATCTATGAAAGATTGCGTTTCTTCGTCTAGCCATTATCCTGCTCCCGCTTCAAGTACATTAAGGTGGCACCACTCAATCAATGTAGAGTCAGCGTTTCTCACACCACCGATTTCAGTTGTTGTCAGGTCCCACGCGACCACCCTTACCACTACGGACGAACCAGAGTCTGGGTGCTCCACAGGGAAGGGTCCTATGTTCAAGGAGTTGTAGTTTTCTCCGAATGTGAGGCGCTCATACTCAGTGTCGCTTATCAAACTACCTTGACTATCGTAGATAGCCACCCATACCGAGGCTTGTATCTTTCCATCACCAATGAAAGCACACGCAGGGTCCGCGTACCCTGTTAGAAAGCCCCATACCATGCTAGTACCACCGGGGTTAAGCGGTGTGTACTGCAAGTCCGTTCCCAATCCACCCAGGATTGTGTGTGCTGTGTCTACTTCTAACGTAGTATAGAAGCTCTCAGCACTATGCGCTCTTACCTCAAACAGTTGAGGGTTTACAGTTAGTACTTCTGAGAACGGGGTAGTCGTACCGTCTCGTCTAACTCCGCGCACTCTAATATGCCTTGCCGACTGTAGCCCTTCAAGCACAATGTCTTGCCCAAACGTAGTAACTGTAGTGAACGCTGAGAAGTTACTGAACGTCGAGACGTGCGCTTCATAGAAGTTAATCCTTTGATCGTTCAGCGAAGGCCAAGTAATGATTGCACCTTGTATCGATTCACTAGAGGTTAGTTGTGGAATCGGTAGGCTCTGATCTGGCTTACGCTTCAGCAGTCTGAGCGACTCGTCTAAGCTAGTCATTTCTTTCATATTCTGCAAGTCCGCAAACGCACGGTCCAGCTCCTGGCGCTGAGACTTGGTTAGGTTAGTGAAGAACTTTGAGAAGCTACCTAAGAATTCTCCAGCCATTACGTCACCAATGATTCAAAGATATTAAAGTTCTTGACTTTCACAATGGCATCACTTTCGTATTGGAACTTAGTTCGAAAGTCAATTGGATAGAATGCATTGGCTCTGTTAGGAGAAGACATGACCCTTCCTTCAAGCCGTAACCCGTAATCGCCTCCTTGCATTGTCGAGAACTTCTGTACGAAGGTCCCTCTTCTTGGGCACTCCCACGCTCCCGGTGAGACTAGAGGTGAATAGAACTCTTCGACACCAACACTAAAAGCATAGAAGCCAGATATTCCGAAGTTGCTGTTGGTAGCATACGCAGTAGCAAAGAATTGTCGGCCTTTTTGTACATAATCAGAGGTTTCCCCTGTTGCCCCTACGTTTTCCATCCATCTGAACTCGCAGTCTGTCCACTCTACGTTTCCTTGATTCTCTTTCGCAGTAGAGAAAGACCAATCTCTTGCTACCTTCACTTCAAAGTCAATAGCGTAGTACGCCTTCCCTCCAATCGCTGTGTAGTCTCTATCAAAGATAGGGGTCCACGGGTTGTTATTCTTGGCTGATACCCTAGTAGTTGACTCACTACCGTCATAGAGCCCGTACGACTGAGAGAACGGGGTAGATACGTCTTCTGCATCAGACCAAGGTCCTACCTCTCCGTTCTTAGTAACTATCCTAATCCTTAAGAAGTACTGTGTTCCTTCATCTAAGCCCGGCCAGATGTACGTAGTCTCGGGCGATTGGAACTGGTCGAAGTTGAAGAACCCTTCTGTAGCACTGAGTTGATACTCATAGAATAAGAGGTTCTTGATCCCTTTAGGAGTCTCAAAACTCACCCTGATCTCTTTGAACGACACCGCAGTTGTGATATCCTGCGATACGATCTTAGGCACGAACTCAGAAAACGTACGTTTAGGAGACTGCTGTACTTGAGCGGCAAGGGATATACCCACGGCCTGCTCAAGGTGACCAAGAAACAACTTGAGTTGAGACACCCTGCCAGCGGGCCATTTCCGAAGCCGTACTTCGGTCTGAGTAGCGAGGGACTGTACGCGACCCATTACGCTATCGTATTGTCAATGTCGCCGTCTATGAAGTTTGCTGGCTGTGTCTTGTAGGAGAACCTAGCGGCCAGGATCTTCGTATAGACGTCCGCTTGAGCGTTTTGGAACGTGAGCCTGACGTACTCTTCAGGTGTAGACCCCGCTGAAGGTACTCTCATTCTACGTAGCCCATCGTTGAGCCCAAACTGCAACAACATCTCAGAGCTGGAAGTAGCTAGGGTCTGTGTGATACCCTTAGCCAGTTCCACTGTGGCTGTCCATGTACAAGCATCGTCGTTCCCAATCCTTATCTCTATTGTGTGCGGGTTCATCCGGCCTGTAGCCTGGAATACTTCGGCACCCAACCCTCCAGCCCTTAGGTAGTGGGTCCGGATCTTGGTATCGATGGGATACTCAACCCCTGCCGCATCCACCCAGTTCTTGGAGGAGTCGTTGAACAGCCTGTAAAGCATCCCGTCAGCCCCGCCTGCCAGGATCTGGAACTGTCCATTAGAGTCCTCGATCTCAGTGGCATCTTGGAAGTTCAAGTTAGCAGCAGAAGGAGTGACGATCTCCGACCAATACCCTACCTCAACAGAGTCAATTGGGTACTGGTAGCAGAAGATCGAGGAGTAATCCCCCGAAGCATCTGGGTTGAACTGGAGGATCATGTTCTTAGCTCTACTGTGGACCGTGTGTATCAGCTCGATGTTAGCCTTGTTCACGGTGCTGGAGTCGTACTTGTCCCGGATAGGCTCGCTGATCTTCTGGGTCTCACTGAGGTCAAAGAGCCTCATCCCGTCACGGTCAACGGAGTAACCAATCAGGCGAGCGTTCCCAGCAGCCCTCCGACCCACACAGCCCATGCCGTGTACGATCTTGTCGAAGGAGAAGTCGGGGTTGTCGCCGATGAGCTGCCACTTACCGGTCTCAGTCTCGATCACTGCCCCTGCGTAGGTCTCATAGATAGCTGTGATCTTGGCGTCCATGTCCAGGGCGTTGATGAGCGGGAAACTCTCAGGTTCAGCGTCCTCAGAGTAGTACAAGGTGTACGGGTTCTGGGGGTCGCCTGCCATCAGGATCGTCTTCTTCCACGCGTACACGATGGAGCACCGAGGGGGTACGGAGTTGTCGTCTGCGAAGTCCCCCGCTTGTGGTGCAGTCTCATTGCTGAGGCTACCATCTGCAACGATGTCCGTGTAGGTAGTGGTGGTGTTGTCGAGGATTTCGTCAAGGTACAGCCAGACCGATCCGTTGCCTACTGTTCGGTAGAGCCTCCGCGCTGTGACTTGCGTATCCAGCGAAACCGGGATCCGAGTGAGGTCAATTTGGAGGTGACTAGCGGCGGTAACAGGTACAGAAGCAGGACCAGCATTACTAAGACTACCATACTTAGAAACATAAACAACCTTATAACTGTAGACGCCAGTGAGGCTACCCGAGACCCCCGAGGGTGACGCAACGAGCGCTCCCTCATCGGCCTTCTGGTACTTGTCGATCCGAAGCCCGCTTGTGACCGTTTGGGCTGTTGAGAGATAGAATTCAAAACGCGTTCTTCGGATTGTCTGGTCTTCTGGGTAGAAGAATCCTGTTTGTTGCCCGACCGGGGAATTAAACTGACCACTACCCGGTGCTCCTGATGCAAAATCTAGGTTTATTTTGTTCCATCCTTCTCTAATCACTCCGTTTGTGAAGTCGAATTGCCAGTTGTTGTTGGCCGTGGTGCTGGCGTCAGGGCTAACGTATACAGACAACACAGGGCCCGATGTCTTGAAGCCTTGGTTGGCCGGAAAGGTTAGTGACTTGGTCAGTGAACCGCGGGGGAAATATGTGAAGAACGATACCCGGTTCCGGGTCGCCTCTTCGTTCTCTCGGGTGTCCCCTTGGGCGTAGAACCCAGAGGCAGCGTGCCCTTTCTCAAAGGAGAATACGTCTGATGCGTAGAAAGGGGAAGAACCGATGGGGGGCCCGCTCTGTCCTGCGGCGTCAATCCGTACAGCCGAGCCATCCCAGGTGATGTGCCCTGTGGTACCGCTGGCCTGATCGGATAGGTCACAGAGAGTGGGTGTCCAAGCGGAAGCGTCATCGAATTCCTCGACGACTGTAACCTCAGCACCTGGAGGGGCTACACCCCACTTGGTGAACACAGCGCCGTCGTACTTAACGAGGTCATCGCCTACGCCCACCTTGTCGGGGTCGTAGTTGGTGACGAACATGAATCTGTCGAGGAAGGTCGAATGGTGGTATAGGTCGGCTGTTCTACCTGTGAGGAGTGGGGTTACTACGCCGTTTTCAACTCGGCCAAGTACTGTACCTGCTGATACCATTGTCTGGCGCAGGATGGTACCATCGAGGTCAGCCGATTTGAAGAACTCAACCCACGTAATCTTCTTGGCTGAGCCGCCTTCGGTGTAGGGGGTGTTCAAAACTCTAGAGCTACCACGTATCTTGGCAATAGCACCATACTCTTCGAAGAAGTCACAGTTCTGGGCAATCGAAAGCTGCTCAGCCTGCAAGACCTCAGGTGTGGACTTCGTAAAAAGGCCCTGAAATCCTTTGATGTCAAGGTACGGGATATGCTCTCTACCCATTACGCGTCTCGATATGGACCGGCGAAGGGTGTTACACTATTAGAGGAAATCATTCGGTTATCGATAAACCGCTCCCAGTCTAGCTCCCATTCAGCACGTAGTCTAAGTAAACTTCTGACCCTGCCCTCTTCCTGCGTCTGCTCCTGGTCGAACAGGGCTACCGCAGCGTCCAACACTAGGATCTCATCCATCATGGTGGGGAAGTCAGAGTGGAGTTGATCGTCGCTTTCTGTCAACTCGGTGGGTGTGACGCAGTATTCCATCCGAATCTGTCCTTTCACCCCTGTTATGGGGGCAGGCTCAAAGACGAAGCCACTGCCTATTGATCTGTATGAGGGGAGGTAAGAGTCTCCGCTACCCGCAGGTGAGGGTTTCGAACCGTAATGTCTTTCTTGTCGCTGAACAGGCACGGTTGTGCCACTTGAACGGACTAACTCCAGCTTGAAGAGGCGTTCAAAGTTCGTGGGCCACGCGTACCGTTCTTGTAGGGAGACTGTGTCTCGGGTAGCTACTACTGTGAAGTAACCTTCGTATGCCATGATAAGTTGCGCGCACCGCCTTCGATAGCATGAGTTGAATACTTGTTTGACGAGGTCGTCGCTCCAATAACTAACGGATGCTGTTTCCTCGCCGATGTATCTACGGATCCTGACGATAAAATTCCCCAGGGTGCCAGTGAGCTGGGCCATACTTGGTCTCCTTTATAGGAGTCAAAGATCTTCGATTCCTTTCAGTCCAACGTCTTCGTCCCTCAAGGGACGGACAAGACGCGAACGATTCTTCTGACCCGCATAGCTGATGATGGTCTCTTTCTGGGGGTTGGTAGGTGCTGTAACCCCTCGACTCATGTTGTCACGCGCTGCGCGAGTCAGCCATGCGTTCTCTTCCTGCACAGCTTCGAACATCTCTTGATGCGCATCCTGTGCTCTTACTTGTGCTTCTTCAGTTTCAGATCTTGTGTTCCGGTTCCAGGCGATGTCTCCGTAACGATCACGAAACTGAGCCTGGGTGTGTAGTCTGTTGATCATCAGCTTGAGGTATTCTCCATCCTTGGATTCAATCCGAACGATATGAGCCCATCCGTGAGGCTCTGCGAGCCTCCACACATGCCACGCGCACTCGGGAGTGGGTTCGCCACAACCGTTCGTTGTGACGAATCCCCATACCTCTTCACCGTGCTCCCGGTGGATGCTGAAACGTGGATCTTCTAGTTCGCCTTCGTATTGATTCATGAGGTCGTCCCAGATCATAGCGAAGGGGTGGAATACGATGTACAGATTCTCATCAATCGATTTCAAATCATTCATGAACCAAGAAGGTAAGTCCTTCCCAGGCATGCACTCTTTGTATTCCGAGTTACTAGGTCGTAACGTACTAGGTAGTTTCATCATCCTCTCCCCGGGATTATGTTGCGTTTCTTAGAATCCGAATACGATCAGAGTCTGAGTTGTCTTAGCAGGGTCACGAAAGGTGACCACCTTCTGGTTTGAACCAGTGCCAATTGTTGCCGATTGGTTCTGAGTCGTAGAACCCGCATCCACTGTAGGGAAACAGAACGCGGCCAAAGGCTGCGCCAACCTACTTGTGTAGGTGTCGTCATTAGACACCGCGGTGAAACGAACAACTTCAATCTTGAACGGACCCAGAGCCGCGATAATTGCCTTATCAGGCTGTACTTGAGTAGCCATTATTATTTACTCCTTTTCTTGAACTCATCCTGTCGCTTCTTGCGGCACTCCGCACAATACTTAGGGGCTCGACCCTGAGGTCGGACCCTTTTTATCGGCATGCCACAATCGGCGCAGCGAAGAGTCATTTAGTTTATGTAAGTACGCCGTCAGTTCCGGTATCACCAATTGCCCAGAACGAAAGCACCAAAGCATCACCAGCAGACGGTGGTGAAGCGTCAGCCACGCCTACGTCTTCAAGTGCGTGAATCAACCATGTAGAATGACTCACATCGAAAAAGTACAACGCATCATCTGCGACAACCGCGCCATCGGTGCTCTTCAATGTAAACTCTAGCAAGTCTATAGCGTTGAGACCTAGTGTTTGGGGCCAAGTTCTGCCCGTGCCGCCAATACTGCCAGCAGCTGTGATATCGATCCCAGCGTTTGCGGCGGTGCAAGTAGCTTCACCCCACATAATTACTTTGTTCTGCCTCTGCTTGCCGGTAGTTGTGTTGCCACCACCAGGAAGAACATAACGCCCTAGTACTACGACTTTAGTAACGTCACCATTAGCCATTTTGTTTCTCCTTTATTATGTAAGTTCCGGGGCATCCGCGTCGTCACCAACAGCAACGAAACGAAGAACACACGCATCCGCGTCCGACGGGACCGCCGGGTTCGCCTGACCCATGTCTTCTAGCAAGAAGATCTTCTTGTTTGTAACGTCGTAGTCAGCCTTGAACAGCTTCTGAGCCGTCGGGTATGCTGCCGCAATTGTCAACGGAAGAATCTTAACAAAGTCAATGTCAGTTACTCCAAAACAATTGTCACCACCTGTCTTGTCCACAGCGACGCCAGCCGCCACGTAGGTGCAAGTAATCTCACCAACTACGAGGATTTTGGAATTCTTCTTAACTCCGAGTTCATTCTGACCGCCACCAAGTGACTGTCTATACAGTATTTTCACTGCTGTAATATCACCATCAGCCATTTTGTTTCTCCTTTATTATACGAGTTCCGGGGCAGCGAGTTCGTCACCAATCGCCACGTAGTCGATGACAACAGTGTCACCGGCCTCGGGAACAGTGGGGTTTGCTTGTCCGCACTGATCGACCAAAAAGATCTTGCCGAGAAGTCGAGTCACGTTTGCCAAGTATCCATTATCAGATGTAGGCAAGATAGCACCGGCTGCACCGGCTTTGCGGCAAGTCAAGCTAATCTTGTCGGTATTAGAGAGACCAAACGCCGCATCAGTACCTCCGTGCCGGAGCAGGTCCAGACCTGTACTAGCATATAGCCCAGTCAGTCTACCCCAAACAATTACCTTGTTGTTCACGGCCTGTCCAATGTTATTGTGTCCAGCGCCGGGGATGTTGTATCTTCCCAGTTCAATGATTCGGCTAATATCGCCGTTGTCTGCGGGAAACGCCATTGTATTTCTCCTTATTCATCAGCCATCCAATCAGGCTGTTTGATGTTGTGTCGACACCGGTCACCGACCGAAGCGTCGCAGCTATCCCAGGAACCAAACCCACCGCCTATGAACACTCCAATGTAGAGTATGATCGGTGCTAGATTCAGATACGTAGGGAGTAATTCTCTTGCGTGCTTTCGCAGAGCCTTGTCAGCCCACCTCTTTTGTGGGTCTGTCATAGAACCTGCTTTATGACATCGTGTGCAGTACTGCCAGTCGTGGATACGCCCTGCTCTGGACAAATCCCAACGACTGTACATCCAATCGGGGAAGCCTCCAGAGAGACCGTCGTCCCTAAAGTCAGAGTTCTTGCTACTGATGATGTCTAAGTACCACGCGACTTTCTCTATAACCTTGTTCATGGTATGGGTACCACGCCTTTGATAGCGCCTTTCACTAGACCTTCAGCGATTTCGCCACCTAGATCTTTAGCGTTATCACTGATTCCTGTATCTTTTGTGTCGTATATAAGGGTGATTGTACAATCCTTGTCAACGATATACAGTTCAGTCTCACCAGTACCGAGAACAGTAGATCTGGTCTCAGCACATAGAGATCCATCAGAACGATAGAACCAGTTGTGTGTGGAGGCGCACCCTCCCAGAAGGAGGGCGAGCCCGATCACACATGTTACAAATATCCTTTCCATCTACTTCGGAGTGTCCACGGTAGCTCTACCTGGGTAGGAGTTGATGCCGCCAACATGGTTGGAGACAACAATGTATTCTGTCCCTACTGTAGCACCGTCGATAGCCAATGTGGCACCATCTTGGTGAACGAGGTAGAACTCAGGGTCCGACGCGCCGGAGGCTGTAAGTACAGCCGCATCAACCGCGTTCGGAAGCTCCAAGTGATCCGAAGTAGTATTCGTAATCTTGACAGTAGACACCAGCACCTGCGTGTCGTCCTTTAGATCCACGAATGCTTGTTTGGAGGGAAATAATTGAGCCATATTCTTCTCCTTTACTTCGGCTCGTCAGCGGTCGCGCCGCCTGGAGCAAAGTTCACAATACCGCTATGCTTGGAGACAACTGTGTACTCCGTGCCAACCGTAGCTGCGTTCCACCCAACACACCTATCTCCACCTGCAAGATAGAATGTAGGGTCACTTGTATCCTTCGCCGGATTCAAATTCACAGCATCAACGAATGTTGGAAGCTCGATGAAGTCATCGGCAACCGTAATAGCAGTAACTTTTGTAACTACCAAGGATGTTCCGTTCTGAAGATCAATTGCGATTTGTTTAGAGGGGTATAGTAATGCCATCGTTTAGCCCTCCTTAAAGTACGCCGTGTCCTGAACCTATACCAGCGGCACTTCCTGAGAAGCGAATCACCAGCTTGATGAGGCCAGTAGCTACGCCAGATGCGATGGTAACTTCTCGTACCGAGTCGGTCGCCGAGTCGTCTGTTGTGACTTGGATGTCACCGCTACGGGCGCCACTATCCGCAATCTGGGAAGCTGCAAGCACGCTATTAGGTACGAGGACGTCAGTCGCAGTACCGGTAGTGTGATACACATCACAGATCCAGAAGTGGTTGCCGTTTTTGTCATCAACCTGAATGACGTTCTGTAGGGCAGTTGTATCAGTCATGCTTAAATCTCCTTACATTTGTTTATTTATTTATTACTAGACTAGCTTTCCGTTTTGTTACCAACATTCCGCCTCCAGGGAGGAAGAAGTTGTCTGATTTGAAATTGTTACATCGGCCACATAGAAGCTGTAGGTTCTCAAGAGAGCCTATGCCTCCATAGGATACCGGATAGATGTGATCGAACTGTAAGTCTTTGTCTGTGTGGCAGAGTTGACAGACCTTGTCCCGTTCTTGTACTTGTTTGAGTACTGCGATGGACGCTCCCTTTGATTTTCTTGCTCTGTTCTTTAGTCTGTAGTACTCGATGTTTTCGTGATACCGCTTTCTTTCGTAGGCTTGTTTCTTTTCTCTTCCACGGTCTGTCTGCTTGTACTTCTTTGATGCGGCGTTGACTGCTGCTTTGCCTTTCTTACTGGTACGGTATTTTCTAAGGGCTTTGTGCCCTTCTTTCGTATTGCGACGCTCTGTAACCATGATAACTTTACAAGGTTTACATTGACTTTGGAGGCTGTCATAACGTGATCTATCTTTGGAAAACTCTGATTCGTCTTTCTCTGTATCACACCTGTAACATCGCTTCACTTGATTCTCCCTATTCAAGTATAGGGCAGGAGCACGAAGCTCCTGCCCTATGTCTTTACCTGTTACTAACCTATCACTTGATTAACTCAAGCAACATCTTAGTAGGTAGGCGTTGTTAGTCCGGTCAGCTTCGCTGTCTGGTTAGGCATGCGAGCGACATTTTCGCCGTAGTATTTTAGAAGTACGGTGAAAGCGTCCTGTCCGGGCACCCACGCCATATTCACACGCTCGTCAATAGACAGGGGCCTAACAACTCCACGCACAACCGCACCAAGGTTCAACTGGAACACCTGATCCGGAAGAGCCTGATGCGAGATCAGCCAGGGACGGCCTTCAAACGTAGTCAGCTCTTGCTGTGCGCCCAACTCCAACCGCATGTCGTTGAACCGACGGAAGGGCAGGGAGATTTCGGTATAACGATCATACTGTTCCCAGTTACTGATCATCGCGAAACCTTCCAGGCTTCCAACATCGGTCTCAACCAGGAGCTGGCGGCGCAGGCGACGAAGCAGGGCTTCGTCAAGAGCCACCGAGCCCGCAGCGATTACCTTCGATTGAAGGATCGGATACGTGGTTCGAGAAAGGTTGTAGATTGTTCCGGTGGCCGACACGATTGCCGGGAGACCAAGAGCGGTCACTTCAGTCGGGGCCGAAGCCTCGGACTGCTCACCAGAGATGTAAATGCCATCGTTAGCACTACCGGAACCAGTTACTGCACTGGAAACCGTAATAGTAGCGCCGCTGATGGATCTAGAAACGACTGTCACCGGACCGAAGATCCGAAGGCCAGTCGAGTTACTCAGGCCAACAATGACTTGACCAGAACGGAACGGTCGAGCGTCGTCTACTGCGATAGTAGTCGAAGCACTCGGACTCGCTGACGTGTTGGTCAGACGTCCCGTACCATCTCCCCGAAGGAAGTCGGTCTCGAAACGTGCGCCTGCGCGCTTGACAGCCTGACTAATCGCATCAGTAATGCCAGCCGCGAAAGCATCTTCCCCGCCTCTAGCTGAAACTGCTTCAGCCAGACCAGAGAAGGTCACTGTATGGTAATACTTCTTGGGTCGAACTCGTGCTTGCTTTACGTTCTCATTGCTTGCTGTCGGGAGGACATTGTCGTCCGTCGCACGCCAGCCACCACCCGCTTCGTTGCCCGCAATACGAATACCGAAGTAGGCACCATCACCCGAGGGGGTGAAGTTGGTGTCTTCTTGGAGTTGCGTATAGATGGGCGCGGACAGATTCTGCATCTGAGCAATAAAGTCCACGATGTATCGACGCAGAAGCATATCACCAAGGGTGTTAAATGTAATCATGGTTCAAAGCTCCTAAGTTGAGCTACTCTGCCTTCTCATGCGCCAACTTGAGAGTCTGTGATAGAACGGCATTGAAGTCATCATCATCCATCTCGGGCACGACCACGGTCTTGCCTTTGACTTCCGTTTCCTTCAATCCGCCCCAAGGCAGCGCCATCAAATCAGCCAGCTCCTCAACGGGAGTTTGGATAGGCTCAGCAGCTTCAGGTGTCAACACTTCAACTTCTTCAGCATTGAATAACGCTCCACGGGGCATGCCGTACCTGTCAATGGTCGCTTGAAAACCCTCAGTAAGGATTTCCGAGAGATTACCCGGAGTCTCGATTAGAGCATCCCAGTTAACCTTCTCATGAAAGAGATCGTTGATAACACCGAGGTCTTCGGCGTTATACTCTTCAGGTAGTGCATTCAGCAGCTCTTTAACAGTAACATCAACCTTAGCTATCAGTTGATCGGCCTTGACATCATCCTGAGTGTCTCGCAGTTCCTCCCGGGCCTCTTCAAGAAGGTCTCGGGTTTGTCGGACTGCGTCCTCCGGGGTTGTCTCGCCAGCGTCCACTTCCTCTTTGATGGCTTCAATTCCCCTGAGTTTTTGATCAATCGCGATAACGTGATCCTTCATCTCCGGGTCGTTTATGAAACTCTTGATTTCATTGAGGGTTGCGACGTCTGTATCTTTAGCTTCTTGAAGCTGTACCATTTTAACTAGCTCATCTTGCGAAGTCGCAAGTTGGTCACGAGCCTCTGATGCCTCCAGTTTGGCGGTTTTCAGGGATTCGTTGATTTCGTTAAAACGACTCTGAGGGACACGGTTCTCTTCGGTGTCTTTCTCAACTTCAGCTTCTTTGGTGGGGGTCTTCAATTCTGTTTCTGGGGTCGATGATCCCTCCAGGGCACGCTGTAGCTTTGCTGCCACCTCGTCCTCGTTTACATCGGTTGTCTCGTCTTTCACTGTCATTACGCATCTCCTTTAACGCCTGGGAATGGCGGATATGAAGCATCTTTACGTGGGAGAGCGGGCCACAACGCAGCTTACTACGGTAGATACTTCTCACTCTCTCTCTTAATTATAGGAAATCTGCAACAAAAGTGCAACCTTTCCCATAAGATGTGGCCGCAGCAGGGATAGGAGGGAGAGCCAGTCCCTGCTGGGCCAGCCTATGGCCGTAACCACAGGCTAAAAAGGCTTCACGCAAGCTATACCTTGCGTATCTAGTGCTAATACGCAAGCTATACCTTGCGTATTCAGTCATCTATCTGGTCCAGCAGGCGCCGCTGGTTTCTGTTGAGACCGCCGCGTCCTTGCTCGGCGCCTTCTTTGAGGAGGTCTTTAACCTTCTTCTTGATCTTGACCTTGACTTTCTCAGCAGTAGTTGCGGCGTCTGCTTTGTGCTTATCTAGTAAAGCTAGAGCTTCGTCTAGCGTCAGTTTCTTAGCGGGCACGGGGGGCTCCTTTCCTATCGTTGAGTTTGTTGTGGATCTTATCGCTCACAACTCCTTCTCTACTGCGCCTGTTCAGCTCCTCTTCGGCCGAGCCGAGGGGCACCCCCGGCTGGGTCCTAGGAGGTGCAAACGTTTCAGAGCCCCGGTCTAGGCCCATCTTCTCAGACAGGAGACCTTTCTTCTTTTTCTTAGGCTCTTGTTCGTTGTTCGGCATTACTTCTTGCCTTTCTTCTTGGCCTTCCATTTTTCAAGCATGGCCTTGAACTTCTCTTTCTTGCTAACGGGCTTGTTTTCGTCTTTCTTAGCCATGCCCTTCTTGTAGCCTTTATTGGAGTCCTTCTTGCCCATATCTTTCTTGTAGTCCTTCTTGTCCATATCTTTCTTGTAGCCCTTCGGGTACTTGCCTTGGGACTTTAGAGTTCTAACTTTCATTACTTTCTCCTATTTGACGTACTTGGCGTAGTAAGCCGAGAGTGTCATACCTCGTTGTTTAGCGTTGCGCTTGAAGAAATCTGTATCCTGCCTTAGATACCCAGGGTGTACCTTTTCTTTCTTCAAAGCTTTGTTCTCTTTCTTAGTGGCGCGAGTAGCCCGTTTAGCAGTTTTACGGTCAGTCTTGCGTTGCTTCTTGGCAGTCTTGGCCTTGATCTTGGCCGCTACCTTAGCAGTGTACTTACCGACCGCGGCGTGACCGCCCACCTTACCCTTGTCACTTACTCTGTGGAACTTTCTAGTCATCTTAATAGAGCTACGGCGTTCTGTCTTAGACAGTGACTTATCCTTCCTGAAACCCTTGACAGCAGCACGCCGCTGTGTGCGGTGTGTCTTTCTTAGACTTTTTGTTTCCTTTCGTTTGGCGCGCTTCGCAGCGAGCTTCTTAACCAAGCTTTCTTTTAACATTGATCTTGACATTGAATGTGCCATTCTCTACTCCTTAGCGCCTCGACGCGTTTAGTTTTGCTTGTTCTCGTTCCCACCGTCGAGCTATTTCTTCGGTATCGTCGAGAGTAATTCGAGTTCCATCTGCTCTCAAGCCTTTCCTTGTGCGGGCGGCTGCTTCTATAGTCCCGTACTTTTCCTTGGTGTACTCCGTTTCTCTCTTGTTCTTTTCAGAGACACTCTTGACTCTATTGTAAATGTCGCCTGCGAACGCCCCTGCGGTCCAGCCTACTACTGCAGAGCCACCAAATCGCGCAAGACCACTGACCACAGGTTTGATAGCTTTAGGAGCAACCTTCCGCAACCCAGCAACACCTGCTGTGAAGAGACCGAGGCTAGTCCCTACCTCAATACCAGACTCAAGTGCCTGTCCGCCTGCGGCTTTGATCCTTTCTCGCTGAACGCCTGAAGCATCCATGTAGGCGGTAGCAACTTCTGGTGCTGCGAACAAAGCAGTACCAGCGCCTAGACCGGCTACGAGTCCGCCTACAACCTTAGGCTTCTTGGCACCTCGTACAACTGCACCGCTTAGTCTCTTGAAGGCTTCTGAGATGTTCGCTCCAACGTTAGATCCAATAGAAGGACTGGTTAGAGCTTTCGGCTTACCTGCTTGCTCTAGCGATCTTTGCCAAATGTTAGGATCTTCGGCAACCCAGCCGACAGGCCGTTCACGCACGATCCTTTCACCAACCTTGAGATCCGGAGCGGGGCGTACTGTTCTACCACGTTCCGGCCCAACGTGCAGCCGTGTTCTACGCGGTTGCGTACGCCTTTCCTGCTTGCCTTCTGCAGCATCAGGTGTTCCCTTCGGGGAAGCCCTACGCTCGGGCGCCTTCTGTACGTCGCGTCTAATTGTCTCACCCCTGACGTGCCCACGGGCTTCTGTTCGGGGGATAACCTTCTCGCCAGGAACCCTGGCGCCTTCAATCCGCTCGGACCCAGCCTTCGGGAACTGGCGGGTGTGTAGTTCTCTCGCCACTTCCTGGGTGAGTCCGTCACGTTGTCGCTTCAGCTTTTCAAGCGTTTCCTCGGCCTTGTACACCACGTTCGGATCCTTCTTCAGCCTCTTCTCAAAGTCAGAGATCCTTTTGTTCATGCGCTCAAGGGTGTTTGCTTTGATCGGGTCTCCGCTGTATATCCTGACGTCAGGCATGAGATCGGCTTCCACATTCATCTGCGGTGTGAGCACGCGGCGCTGTGCCTTCGGATCCCATGTTGACGTGGACTCCGTCTGGCCGATGCCCTGCTCAGCTCGTTCGATATCGAGTTGGAGTCGAGCAGACTCACGGGGAGCAGTGTCTGACGCACGCCGCTCTCGGCCCGCGCCCTTCAGCGCAGCTCTGTACTGTCGTAGAGTCTCCTTAGCTACAGGGTCCCCACGTACGGCGTGATCTTTGAGTTCGCCCACGTCTTCCGCAGTCATGTTCTGTATCCAGGTGGGCCCACGCCTATCCGGAAGCCCACCGGGCCTCTGGTTTTCAAGCTTCGCTAGCTCCTCGCCAATGTTCGTCGGCTTCCAAGTTGAACCCTTCTGGCGTCGGTCTCCACCGGTCTGCTTCTCACGGCGTGAACCCTTCTTGGCACCAACCATACTCCGCTCAGACCCTTCTACCAGTATGCTGGCCTCAGCTCTAGTAGAGCGGTCTGCGAAGTTTCTGCGTGTGACTTCTCCAGATCTACGCTCTACACCTTTACGTAGGTCTTCTTGGGCCTGCTCAACAGTCTTCTTTAGGGCGTCCCCTTCAAGGATACTGGTCTCGAACTCACCTTCGGAACTGAGAAGAGACTGAACGATACGCTGGCCTTTGAACTTAGCCACGTCGGCAGTGAGGGTGTCTGTAGGTACACCAGCCGCTTCCTTCAGCTTCGCACCTAGTGTACTCTTCCGAGCCTCGGTCTCAGCAATCTGGATCCCCAATGCCTTAGCGTCCAGCTTGGCCCGCTCAACAGGGGTAAGGGCAGCTTCAGCGTTCTTTGCCTTCTTGCTCCACTCTTCAGTAGTCGCATCAGCTTCAGGTGCTGTCCGTGCCGGGATCTTCCGGACTTCGACACCTTGCTCTCTGATGAGATCCTTGGTGGGGCGGCGCTGGATCGAGGGCGGCGTTACAGCCACAGCCGTCGGCCGCGCTCCTACAACCGCAGGGTCTATTGCCGTAGAGGTTCCTTTCTTGAAGGAGCCTTGCTGTTCAATACGCTTCTGCTTCTCGTTGTAGAACTTCTGCGCTGCCTTCTTCTTTTTAGCTGTCTCGGCCGTAGTCGGGCCCCCTGCCTCTGTTTGACCAAGGCTAGCCTCAAGCTTCCGCTGGTATGCCGTACGCTCTTCCACGGTGGCGTTCTTCATCTTATCGTCACTCCATGGAGCGAACTCTGCCTCTGACTTAGCCGTAGTCTTGGTAGCCTCAGGACTGGTGTCATAAGGCCGACCAGCAGCGATACCCAGCGCATCTAGCGGTCTCTCAGGGAGTCGCTTGGGTGCTTTGGTTGCGGTGCGCGCTTCCGCTGCGGCTGTGTACTGCTCAGCATTCTTGACGGCTGCGGGGTCGGCCCCGAGGGGGTGCTTGACGGGTTTAGCCGGGGTTTTCGGTGCGGTCTGTTGCGGGACCGCGGGCTTGGGTGTAATCACCTTGGCCGGGTCATACCTCGACGGGCGCCCACTAAACGTGGTACCGGCCTTCTTAGCCTGGAGTTTGGCGTTCAACTCTCTCGCAGTCTCCAGCTTCTTTGCGAGCTTTGTATCTACAGCCGGGGCTCCACCCCGACGGTCAGAACCACGGCCGCGCCGGGTGCTCCTCTTAGGTGCCCCGCCAACTTCACCAGCTTTAACTCTGCTCGGTTGGTTTCGGCGGCCTGTTACCCTCTGCTCCCCTTGCCGGCGCTCATCGGGCGTAGTCTCCAGCTTCTGCTCAGACTGTACGTTCGGGGAAGCTTCGGCCTTGTGGATGCTTGCCTGTAGTCGTGTAGCTTCCTGTCTGGCGTTGGTGATGTCACGTTGTTTGGCACCTTCCGCTTCTTCCGGAGTAGCTGTGATAGTCTTCTTGGCTTCACTACCGCCAAGTTTAACGTTCTTCTTCCGCTCAGCTACGAGACGCTTCTTGAGCTTCGAATCAGCAACTGCGTGTTCTTTCCGGGCACGCCCGGTCTCGATCCGCGCTTCAAGCTCCTTCTTCCTGGCTTGGAGCTGATCGGGGGCTAGATCTTCAAACTCACCTGCCGGGGCGTCAACAGGGGTCACGATAGCACTCTTAGCAGCCTTCCGCTCGGCGGCAACGACAGGGCTAGCTGCGTCAGCGATCTGCCGAGTGAGGGATGCTGCCTGCTTCTTGGCTGTTTTAACAACAGCAACCGTGGCGCGTGCAGGGGCCTTCACAGTACGCGTTATGCGACCTTCGGGCTTGGTCTCAGTCACGGGCTTATCGACAGGGGTAGAAATAGCCTTGGGCGCAGCTTGGCGCGTGGCTTTCCTAGACGCCTGGATCTCAGCGTGCTCAGCCTCGGGCATGAACGCTTCACGGACACGCTGGAGCTTGCTCTGCTTGGCAGGTGCGGCCGTAGCCGTAGTAGGTTGCGCGGGGGCTGTTTGAATCTTGGGGGTGTCTGAAGGCTTCTTAGGTGCCTTAGCTGGTTGGCCGTACCCTGCGTGCCGTAGCTTAGTGCCTTCGGCTGCTCGGCGTGCGTCAGACCTCGCCTTCAGTTTCGGACTTGCCTGAGCAGCGGCACCCGGTAGCTTGATCTTGGGAGTCGTGGTGATCGGCTTGCGAGCCTTAGCGGCTGTTACAGCCGTGGCTTTGGTCCGCTTGGGGGTATTCGTGATTTGTTGCTTCAGGATGACGCCAGCACCTGTCGCGAGTGCGGCAGCGCTTATGGCCGCAGCGATCTTGGTAGCGGAGAAAGATTTGCTTTCTTGTTTCGGAGCGGCGGGAGCTTTCGGCGCAGCAGTGTCCTTGGGCAGACGGTACATTGCCTTCGGGGCTGCCGGAGCCTTAGCCAAGGGGGCGGTGCCCTTCTTGGGTTTTAGATTCAAAGCCATCCGTGCACCCTTGGCTTGTCTTGCGGCGCTGGGGTTCAAACCAAGTTCTGTCCAAGTGGTTGTGCCAATGGGCTTACCGGCTTTGTCTTTACCGAACCCTATTGTGATCTTCTTGATACGCTGCCCGCCACCAACGGGGGTATGGATTGCAAGTTCGTTGGGGGTAGGGGTTTTACGACCGGGGTCAGCTGTACCAGCGCGACGCTTAGAGGTAGGATAAGCTAAGACGCCCGGGTGCTTGGGTGGGGTCTTTTTCTGGGGCGGTCTTTCGATCTTCCACCCTTCATGACCCGGCTTATTGAAAGTCTCAATACTACCTTTGACAGTATTCGTACCGGTTCTACCAGGAGAAAGATTCTTAGCTTTCGCTTTCTTCTTCTTTTTCTCAAAGCTTTCGTAGATCTTAGCTCGGGTTGCGCCCATGTTAACTCCTCTTACGTTCTTTAATTCTCATTTTGCTCCCATTTCGTTCCAGTGCCAAACGGAACCCAGTCTACTGTCAGTCCAATCTTCCGCATTCGTTTTAGCATTTTCGGTGCTGCGATTTCGTTCCATGTGTGAATCACCCACTTCATTTTTGTGTACACTGGAAAGACGTCGCCATGATGAGTCTCTAACTTTTCAAGATACCTGACGATCTCCATGCCCGATTCTTCACTGCGAGTATTCATATAGGGCGTCCCACTAAGGTCGTGCTCCATATAAACCTTGGTCAGCTCGTTCTTATATACCCAGAGCGATGTCTGTCCCTCTTCGAAGGTCCGGCACCATATTGTGTTCGACCTGTCTTCTTCGTTCATTCGCTGGTACGCGAGCACCGCGCGTTTCGGATCAGGATCAAGGAAAATTATCATCCTAAATGAGTCTACTTACTGCCCGCCGCACCGGGCCGAGCTGGTAGCTTTTCCGGTTGAACATGTACGAAAGATTAGGATTGAGCTGCGGGGTGTTTTTATACCCGCTCAGAACTACGAAAGGATCCCGCCAATCTTGTCGCCTAGTCTCGCGTGTCTGAATCCCCTCAGTTGTATGTAACCGTTGAGACTGTGTGTTCGACTGTGGGCTTGGTGCCATTGTCAACGTATTCCGCCAGCCCGTGTTGGATCGGATTCCTCCTGCTCCCCATCTTTTATACTTATCCATGAACGCCTTGCTTGGTGCTCCTAACGGATACGTACTCTGAACGTACACAGGCGTTGGCGCTCCCGGCTGCCCTGGCCCGCCGTAGCTTGTTGTTGTAGGTGACCAATTCTGTCCACCTTGTTTCCCAAAACCAGGCCTCTCGCGAAGCGCTTGTGCAGCTTGAGTATTCCATCCGGCCGATCCACCTTGCCCTCCTTTAGCTCGCTGGATGCGCTCGTACTCTCTCTGTGACTTACGGAACTTGATGTCCGCTACGTTCTTGGTTTTACCGGGTATATGAACTGTCGGGTCAGGCTCTGCTGCTGCAAGCATGTTGATAAAGTTAAGTATCATCGATGCCTCCGGAGTCTCTCACCTAGCTTGTAGGGCCCCTTCTTCCGCTTAGCTCCACGGGCCTGTGAGTCCTGGCGGTTCATCTCTTTTCGCTTGGCAGGCGGGGTATTGTCTAATATACCCTGAGCCTTTGCACGGTTCCCAGACATCCGTCCACGGACGATAGCGTATGCACGACCTACGTTCACTGCTCTTCACCTCCGCCACCACCGCCGCCTCTAGCCATTTCTGCTTGCATCATCTGTATCTGCATGATTTCTTGCTGTCGTTCTTCAGCCATTTGCTTGTATAGGTCCACCAACGACAAGAGTATCAACTGCTGCTCCTCGTTGAGGTTATGGAAACCATCTGACTTCATTTCCTCGACGAACATACCGTACAAGATGAACGGGTCGTCCTCAGGCATCGGGACGATCATCTCGTATGCCTCCTGTCGGATCCAGGCCATGATGCGTTTACCGCGTGACACGTCTGCACCCTGCGGGATGAAAGCGTCTTCGTAGCCCATCTCCTCAAGGATCTTCGCCTGCAATCCAGGTGGCAGCCCTTGTAGACCGGCTGAGTACTGGATCAATTCGATAGCCTTAGCCTGCTTCGCTTCCTTGCTCGACAGCGCCATGGAGGCCGTGTCGATGTGGACAATGACGTTGTCCGTGAGGTCCGCTCCACTGAAGCTACGGATAGCTAGAGTGCTGGACTTGTCACGCGCCAGAATCCTTAGTCTCTCTGCGTACCTATCGTCGTTCCGAATGTGCTTGATCACTTCTTGGAGTATGATCGAGCCTTCCTTCTGCAAGGCTTCATCCCACTCTTGTAGAATAGAGGAACGCCCAGCCAGTGCCTGTTTCCGCAGGATATCGATCATTGCGGCCGAGTTGACACCGGTGGGGCGTTGACCTCTCAAAATCTCTTCCGTACCAGCGATAGCTTCCATCTCCTGAATCTGTTGCTGGCGCTCTTGCTCAGCCGCAGCCGGGTAGGGCGGCGGATAAATAGGTTCGGGTGCAGCACCCGCAGTTCTCCGTGGGTCGTACTCCCAGATCTGACCAGGGACTCCAAGCCACTGGTCCTCGACGGGTTGAGACCCCTTCGGAATAACCCACGCAGACATCGGAACTGTACGCCGCCACATGATCATCGTGGTGTCAATCGCGTTCACCCTCTTCAACTTCGGAAGGAGCTTACACACCAGCGATCTACCATTGATACTACCAGCCATCGCCTCCCAGCGATACCGGACATAAGGATGCCATCGGTCAGGCCAGCGAGGGTCATATGCGCGTGCTCCTCGCTTCTTTGGAGAATCATAGATCACCTGATCTCCAGCCGTCATTATTGTCCTGCCACGAGGCCACTTCGCGTTCGGCTTCCTATCGAAGATCCGGACTGTTGTGTAGCCGTCCCAGGTCTCAGAGGTGCCTACATACAGCGAGGGGCCTGATCCTTCGACCATGTTAGCGATCCGCTCCCACCACCAGATCGGGAGGTTCTGAGTGTTGGCCGTCTGTGCTTTCTTCAATCGATCAAGGTACCAGCCATCTTTCTTGTGCAGCTTCAGACCCGGTGCCTTGAATCGATCCTCTAACATGTCCATGTCTGTGTAATACTCGCGCATCACCCAGCCCATATCTTCCCCGTTCCACCAATGGACTTGAGGAAGGTGCATCTCGAAAGGACTCACGATAGTAGCAACGATGTCCCCATACTCTACCTTATCCGTGTAGATGGGTCTCCCGCGCTCGTCATGGATCTCTGTCTCTCTGGGTACGGGTAGCTGGATAGGACCGGCCCCCACTCCCGGTACGGTTGAGGATTCAGAGGTTTCAGTCTCCGGAACCGTCATCCGCCTGACATGAGTCTCGTCGTAGATCACCTCCAGCCAGCAAACACCGCAGTGGAGGATGATCCTGGCTATCTCTCTGTGCTTCTCAGGCAGATCCAGGGCTTCCCACATATACTCCATGGTCAGTTCTGATAGCTGCGCTGCGTCCTCATCCTCGGCTCTCCCTGATTTTGAGTCAATCCGAGGTATCGGCTTGTTCTCTGTCAGCAGGGCTATATTCGTTTCGACGTAACGTCCCAACAGATCGTTGACGGGCTTCGGGATGCTATTTGCCGCTTCCCGCACTACAGACTGTTGGCCTGAGTCTGCGTCATTGGTTAGTCGAGATACGAGGATATCATCCATGTAGTGACGCCCTAGAGAAAAGAGAAAGTTCTCTACCCATTGGACAGCTCGCACCCAGAGGTGGCTATTCCGGTTGGTATTCACTGCGTCTGCGTAGGCCGCTATGGCGAGCCCTACCTTCGGATCCCCCTGAGGGATCGCGTCTAGGGTATGGAGCTTGCCTTTTATCCATTGTGAATTAGCAGCGCCTGTAGCTTTTGAATCAGCCATTAGCTTTCATCGTTCCCGTGTAGACTAGGAGGTCCTTTTATATCGTGCATCGAACTCCTAGCTAGGAGAGCATCTAGATCATCCACATCCATAGGCCTCTCCAGCGCATGCATGTACCCTTCTGTAGTCTTCTGAATCAGTCGATTTTTATCAATCTGCGCTTGATCCCTAGGGGTACGGTTCTCTTCTTCCTTCGCTATCTGTTGGTCACGGTACGCCTCAGGGGCCCTGGCTGCAACCAGGGCATCCTGAAGTTTGGTGACTTGAGACTTCAACTCTTGTCTATCGGTCTGTGCCGATTCCAGTAGAGTTTGTAGAGACTCTATCTTCGCCTCCGCGTGTATCAGCTCCCTCTCAATATCCCGTTTACCTCGCACTGATTAGTCTCTCAGCCAGGGGCTGTCCTCAGGCTTCCCGGTGATGATCTCACCGTCATCCCCGAACCCTGCGCGCTGTTTCATTGGCTCGCCGCCTAGGCGGGCTTTCTTGAGTTGATTTGTGATATTGGTGTGAGTGTCAGGATCCTTCATAGCCGCAGAGATAGCTGCTTTCAGACTCTGCTTGGCTTTTCGGCCCTCGTCTTCTCGACGTTCCATCTTACGGCCCCACTTATCCATGGTCGCTTGTCCGTCAGACATAGTTGTCCTCCTTGTAGTCTACTTAATTATAGGAATTTCCTCAATCTTTTGCACGCGTTGGGGCTACTCTTGCTCCTCCGGGGAGGCTGCCTTCTCGATCAGCCGTTGAAGCTTGACGAGGAGCGTGGCGTGAGCGATGCTCTCGTTGCCGTTGAGCTGTGCCCTGGTGAGGAAATAGCTCAGTTGCTGTAGTTCCTTCAAATCAAACATTGACGAGACCTCCCTCTAGTTTAACGATTTCTGCTTTGAGTGCTTCGATATGAGCAAGCCTATCCTGCTCGTCTTTCTCTTCGGTTTCCGCCAACCACACCTCTTTCACTGGCATTGGGTTTTCGATCATCCACGTCACTACTGCTTGGACGTTGTTGGTATCAACCTTGTCTTCGGTCAACCCTCGGATAACCCATCGCATTGCTTTACCTAGCTCTTCATTTGTTACCATGACTCCCTCCTTAGCTGTCTCTTGCGGTTTCTATTTTTGCTATGTTGTCTACAAGTATTGTTTTTTCTTCTTGTAGTTCTTGTAGCTCTTCACGAATAGTCTTGAGTGCTTCCTTAAGACGGCGTAATGCTTTTTTATTAATTGGTTCTTCTGTGTCCCGTACAGTGAAAGTAACCCCATGAATATCTTCTTGTGTATGCACACGCCTGACTAAGACGTCCCCATTCGCGTCTTTTCTGTATGTTTCTGTTCTTGCCATGCTTCTCTCCTCATTTGATAGCTATTTCTTTCCCGTTGATTATTACTTCTTTTCCTCTTATTTCTACTTGCGGGTCTTGTATAGAGATGACTGGGAACTGTGCGTAGCCACCGCCGAAAACAGCTCCCCCAAACCTTCGTATTCTTAACTCAACGGTATCGCCACTCTTAAGGTCGGCGCTAATAAACTGTAACACCCATTCTGTTTCTGTATACTGAGGGGTGCCGTCTGCTATCAGCCATGTAAAAGAAGAAGTAAAGTTATCACCTTCATTAACCTGATTATTATCTATTTTAAAGAACCCGCTTCCTATTAATTGAGTTGTATCATCGTCATCATCATAACCCGCTACACTAGAAGACACACTTTTGATTACAGAAGAAGTAGTAGTTGTAACTTGTGTAAATGAACCACTATTATGTGAATACCACAATGTAAATTGCCCAGTGTCCCAATTGTTAGTAAGTGACTGTACTTCTATCTCAAACCTTACTCTAAAGTTTGTATCAAGAGCAGGGGCCGTCCAATTAGTATTGGTCGGTGCAAACCAAGTAGTATCCGAGCCCTCTACAACAGTATCTTCTCTTCCTCTAAATCCAATTTGACCTTGTATCCCAGGACCACCACCAGCCATAACTAATTACTCCTATTTAGGAATCCTAGATATTCTTCCTTCTGGCTCACTTACAAAATCTTTGTCATCGCCCGCCAAATACAAAATATCCCAAAAGCGTTCAAGATTTATCCACCGCCCTTCTTTGAGTGCAGTAAACGGAATGTTATTATCTATACGATCTTGTAGCCCCAACACATCCATACCAATCCACTTATTCTCTTCGTCTAATGCGTAGTAGTCCCCATTTGTAACTTGATCAATACCCCTGCCGTTTTCTATGGGTTGTTGAATCACGATCACGCCGTTAACCGGAGCTTGCTCTGCTGTTCCGTCTAAATTAGAAAACGTGGAGTAGTAATCTTTAGAATTTGGGTCGTGATAATAAATCTTCCATGTTATTAATGGGTTTGCTTTATTGATTATGTCTGTTATTCTAGGCATAGCCTCTCCTTACGGTCCACTTATTAACCCCAAAGCTACAAGCGCAGCATGTATGGAAGCTGCATCCACACCAACACCTGTTTGTTTAGCTATCGGCGCGGTATTAAAGAATCCAATCTTATCCGGTGCAAGATTGATCTCATTATTAGTTCCATCCATAGCACCACTGGTGATGACAAATTCAGTAGCAGTATTATCGAACCCAACAGTCCAAGCGAGGGCACCATCATCATAGTAAGAGATAATACTATCGTTTCCGGTTTCACTATCACCAACAGTTAACTTCGCAGCACCTCCGTCAACAGTAATTGGTCCGTCCACGTTCAACGCAGTGTAAAAGCTACCGTGGCCTGCTTCTACCCTACTAGCCTTGACGTCGTTGAGGACGTGGAGGTTTCGATCTGCGTCGAAGCGCCCCGCTTCGAGTGGACCGGATCCAGTCTTAAATAACAATTCTCCTAAATCTGAATTAGTGGGACTTGTTATTGCCTCCATTGTCGCTCTTACGTTAAAAGTTGTTGCGCCACTAACAGATTCACCAAACTTCATTCTTCCCAGTATAGTATTTGTTCCTGGGTTTCCTTGGAATCCTATCTCAAAATGTGGGTCACTATTTATCCTATCAACCTTTAGAAATATCCCTTCGTAATGAAAACCTCTTTGAGGAGTAGTCGTTCCAATCCCGACGTTACCCGTATCTCTTTGTATTGAGAAACGATCCGTTTGGTTTCCAGCACCGCCAGTACCTGTGCTAATCTTAAATAGGTTATTTGCACCGTCGTACCAAACGTCTGCTCCTGAAGATTCATCTTCCAGTAAAGAAATACTAGCTTCAGTTGCGTCGATAATATGTAATTTACTTTGTGGATTATTTGTACCAATCCCAACCTTCCCGGTACCTTCTACAGTGACGTTAGTGTAGAACGACCCCGTAGCTCCAATAAAGATCTCATCGGCGTCGTTGGTCACAGAGATAGTAGAGTCCTGGCTCTTGAGGGATTTGAATTCTAAGTCAATGGAGTTCTTCTGGGCGAACACCCCAGCACCAGCACCCACGTTGCTGGCTGTATTAACCTCACCAGTAGTGGCTGCCCCACCACCGCCAACAGCTACGCCAGGGACGCCGCGCAAGTCAATAGTATCTTCAACAGTCCAAGTACTACCGCCACCAGATCTACTAAGCACAAGCTCATACAAAAGAATAGACGTTCCAACATACGCCTGAGGAATATTGTGTACTCTTTTATTAGAAGAGTCCGTTTGGGCTGCTGATACTGTGTTGTAACCTCCGGTTGGGACATTAAGGAAGAGCTTTGTATCGCTTGAGTTCTCATTGACAACCATCCAAAGAACAACAGTTAGCTTCGCTGAAACTCCAATTGCTCCGTCTCCACCAGTAGCATATCGAGTTACATCATCTAGACTATCAATCTTGCGATACGGGGTGGTGTCGTCGTTTACTACCCAGATGCTATCAGAGGCGTCTGTGTCTAGCGCAGGGCTAGAGTGCCGGTGCATTTGGTACCCGGTTCCGCTGGTGATATGCACGTACAGTGGGTTGGTTGTACCGCTGTTGTCAACGGTAATAGCAGAGCCACTACGCCAAACCGCAGGCTCGTTTCGAAGGCGTTCAGCGATTGAGTGGAGGTGCCCCCGCTCCCCTCGTTCTCCGGAACCGGCTCCGTGTACTTCTTCAATATGGTCTGTCCACGCATGTATCTTTAGAGCACCGTGGGTCTGAACGCTCGCCGCGTCTTGAACAACAACCGAGCAGACTCTACCGTGGTGTTCGCCCAAGGTGTCACTAGGCCAGTCTGTGGCAGAAGTAGCAAGAAAAGGCACCCCGCCGCTAAGTTCAAAAACAACAAAGTTCTCAACCGGAACTGTAGCGGAACCAGCACTCAGAGTAAGAGTCTCTGCACCACCGCTAGGAGTATATGTGTAGTTCTGTCCTTCAAACTGAAGTTCTAGCGGATCGGTTGCCGCTTTACCTGGGGCTGTGTTTGTGATAGTAAGTGTGATTGTAGCGCCATCCGAAGATACGGTCATTCCTAATGCTTCATCGTCCCCCAACCCACCATCATTTAGATGTATCAGATTATAAATACCCTCATGTGTATCAGTCCGGATGATAGTACCCTGTGGGGAAACCAAAGGTTTACCATCACCGCCTATAGAAACGTAGAAGCCAGCAGTATCGAACGTGACAGTATCCGACTGCAACACACGCCCAGGGCCCGACTCTCTAAACGTCACAGCATAAAACTGCGAGATTGAGTCGAGGAGGGCGACGCTGTGCTCCGCGCCCGCGCCGTCTTGGAAGAAGAGTTCATTGTTGGCCTTGGTGTAAATGGCACCCGCGTTGCCGATGGGCGTCGGGGTGGTGGTTTCGGTGAAGTAGAGTACCCCCCCGTCTAAGCCCAAGACGCCATCCATAAGCAAGAACTTGTCCGACCGGAGGGATATCTTGCTAGTTCCAGCAGCGGTGGTCCAGATAACGTCACCGTCAGGTTCGACAGATAAATAGGTGGTCGGCGCTTGTCCGTCGCTGTTGCCGATTCGGACGGCCCCGGAAGCAAAGAGGTCTAGGAAGTCGCTGGCCTGGGAATAGATGCCGGTAGTGGCTTGCCTGAACCGCAGCTCTGAGGCAGAGGTCAGTAAGAAGTTGCCGTCCGTAGTCAGATCGCCGCTGCTGGGATAGATATTAATCTGCTGATTGCTTCCCCACGCGATGCCGTTTGCTACTCCGCTCGGGGTCGCATTATCTGCCGACAACCAGATCGCCGCGCCACCCGGCCCGGTTTGTTGGTCAATCTTGATGGGGGCAGCGTCGCCTAGGTTCGCGTTACCCATATCCTCGATGTAGATGGCGAACTCATTGACAACATTCCCACCGGACCCCTTGTGCCAGAATCCATAGTAGTTGGTAATTTCGCCAGAGGCGGCACCGCCATCCCCACCCTCACTGAGAAAGGCGTAGGCGTCTGTGATTGTCCCCTCTTCATCGGCACCAGTGATTGCTGCCATCGATGAGATTCCACCCGCCATCGAGAACAAACCAGAACTCAGATGTCGAAAAGCGTATCTGCCGCCAACGCCGCCGCCGAATGCGGTTGTCTTTGTGTTACCAGCGTCGGTGGTTACGTCGGTATAGACCAGACCATTCACACCCATGTTTAGACCGCCAGCATTGGTCCCGGTCCAGTCGAGATCCATAACGAATAGTCCAGCGCGTCTCGAACCACTACCCGTAGTAGACCGAACCATGCGTGCGGCCAGTGTGTCTTGCGTGTCGCTTGGGTTGAGGCCCGTCGGATCGCCGCCGAACCTACTGAATGAGGTTTCATCCTCGGCTACAAAGATCCCACCCGTGAAATCAGTGTAACCGCTGCCTCCTAAGCCCTGCGGATCTATAAGAAGATTACCATCGTACTTCAGAGTAGCAGTGCTACCTACAATCAACGATGTATAAAAGTTACCAACCCCCGCTTCTACTCTACTAGACCTAAGATCATTAAATACATGTAGGTTTTGAGAGGAGTCGAAGTACCCGGCTTGTTTACCGCCTGTAGTAAAAGCGACACTATCCACGCCTTCCTGATAGATACCGCTATCAGTATCAGGGAAGAAGAATAAGTCAGGAGCAGCAGCGGTACCATCGGCCAGGATCTGGAGGTTCTTAGGGAGGTACACGCGGTCAGTGAGAGCACGCAAGACAGCAGCACCACCAGACACCAGCGCCAGATCGTCAGAAGCTAGGCGAGTAATACCAGTATTTGTGTCCCCTGAGAAGGATACGGCAGGAGCACCAGCAGAACCGTCAGGATGGAGGAGAGCACCTGTCATGGTGTCTCCTGCCACAGCAACGTAGAGATCAGAGTTGAAGATCTCTCCTCTGAGGTTGAGGAGGGTTTCGTTAGAGCGCCCGCTACCTGTCAGGTAGAAGTGGTCTACATTGACCTTAAGGACGTGTGTGCCCCGGGCTGTGTAACTGTCATCAGAATGAGCAACCACAATGCCGTAGAACTCAACGATCTGGGACGTGGACTTCAACGTGATCGAGTTAGCCCCGATTGTAAGCTCCATGTTGTCCCCAGCCGTGAGGCCCTTGAACGGGAGATCCACGCCAACCTTCGTACCAACCAGCGAAGCACCCCCAAGGCTGCTAGCTGTGTTGGCTTCCGCAGTACTGGTTAGGGTGAGGTCGAGGCTGTTCTCCGCTACAGACAGGACGCCGGTAGCCTTAATGGTTCTAAACTGTAGGTCCACGCCAGTCTTCTGTTTGAAGACGTCTGCTCCGGTGCCTACGTTGCTTGCAGTAGTGGGGGTGGTTTGCTGAGTGACTTGTCCGTCGTCGCCAACCGACCACACAGTGTACCAGTTTGGGGCCTGCTCGGTTCCAGGCGGGATGTTGGCTTGGATCTCAAGGGTGTCGGTGGCTTTGTTCCAGAAGTGCCGGATCTTGTTATGGAAGCCGTCTTCACCCAGCTCCCACGCCTGTAACGCTGTCTTCTCTACGTCGTCCAGAGTAGAGAAGTCGCCGTCCGAGTCAAGGCCTGCGCCCCGAACGAGCGGAGCGAGCGCAGCCATGTCGTGGCGTATCTCCCCCCATTGCTGGTTAAGTGCCCTACCGAAGTCGGGCCAAGGGGCGTAGAATTCTACAGAAGTCGTTGTGTCGTTACCTGCCATTACGAGTAATCCGCCGGGTAGAACTCAGACCACAAATCTGTAGGGGTGAAGTTTCTCACGTAGAAGTTTCCGGTTTGGTAGAACATTGGCACCCAGTGGTCAGTAGGAACGAAGTTTCGTACGTAGAAATTCCCTGCTGGGTAGAACATGGGTGTCCAGTAGTCGATAGGAGTGAATCCTCTGACGTAGAAGTTTCCGGCTGGGTAAAACGTCGGCGTCCAGTAATCACGCGGCACAAAACCTCGAACGTAGAATGCCTCGTCTCGCACATAGAATTGTCTGAATGCCTCATGGTCAGGTGAAAACCCCTCATCTGCGCTCCATTCATCTATCCCGAATTGGATCTGGGTCGGGAGTAGATCCATGTCTTCTGGTTTGATCAGCAGCTCTTCAACGTTGGATGTCTGGCCCATGTGCCCTTGATGGGCGGTCGTATCCGGCAACTCCCAATTATCAGAGTCGTGTTTTAGATCTATCGAATCCTGTAGGATCAGGTAGGAGCCAACGTAGAAGGCCATTCATTGTGCTCTCGATCAATTACCGGGACTGTCGTGGAATACCGTACAGGAGGCAGCAGCTTTGTCAGAATTAACAGCGATTCCTTTGTCAGCGATGTGACAGCAGCCCCAACTGAGGCTGGTGTTGGCAGCGAGATGTACCTTTCCTCTTACTGTAGTTCCGTCACCGTCATAGATCGTGAAGACCGTGGCATTACTAATATCAGCAGCCAGCTCTACACAGTAGACCTTGACGGGCGCTCCAGTCGCCACGGTCATAGTCCCAGAAGCAGCGTATTGACTGTCAGTTCTTCGCGCAGCAGTTTGTCCTAAACTCATTCGGTGTTCTCCTTGCCCCCTTCTGGGGGGCTCTGTAGTTCGTACTCTAAAACGGCATCCTGAAGGAAGGCTAGAAACCGACAAGCGTACTCTAGGTCCTCTTCGTCGGCTATCCGTTCCTCTCGGTACACGGCAGGCCACTTCCGGAAGGCTGTGAGGAGGTCTATCTCTTTGTCGGTACCTATCCACTCCAACATGTTTTTCAGCTTGTGCTTCCCGAATCCGGTCAGAACCAGCCCTGGAGTTCTTTCTTCAACTTCCTTGTTTTCGTCCAATGCAGCTCCCTCCGTAACCTGCTGTTCTCTCTCTTAATTATAGGAAATCCCTCTAAGAGTTGCAATCTTTTGAGAGATAAGCTATAATGGAGCATGAGATAATGTAATTCTTTGGAGACCAATGAAAAACCTAAGAGGCAGGCCGAGTACAATCAGAGCGAAAGAGTCTTTATTCCGTAACTGGGTAGGCCCCAACCTCGCAGACGACGGGTCCAATCTCGATGAGGTCGTCGATCTATGGGAGGTCGATCTGCAGCCCGGTACTGTGAAATGCTTGCTATATATAGCAAAAGAGCACGTCCGGGATGAAACCGGAATAGAGCTGGATATCAGGGATCACGTAAAGCGCGTAGGACGTTCGAAACAACAGCTCCCACCCAAAGCCCTCACTCGTCCTGAGATCGTCGCTCTCAGCGCCGTTATACCAACCTCCAGTCCCTTGTACTTGGCGTATCATCTCGGGATCAACACCGGCATCCGAAGAGGGGAAGCTTTCGGACTCAGGTGGGGGGATCTAGACATGTTGCGCAACCGCATTTTGGTGCAGCGGTCCTACGAAGGCGAAACCAAAAGTGGAAAAAGCCGTTATGTTCCAATAAGTTCCGCTCTTGAGAAAATCATAGTGGCACAGCCAGCATTTATTACCTATAATAGCTGTAAGAAGAAACGAAAGTCAAACGTTATTCCTTCGATCTTCGATCCGAACCCGTACCTCAAAAGGTACTGTAAAGAGGCAGGTATCAAAACCATAACGTACCACGGATTACGCCATTCGTTCGCAACCCTCGCATTGGACGCAGGAAGTTCGCCGCTCCTTGTCTCCAAGGTACTAGGACACTCTTCGGTGTCAACAACCTTGGATATTTACTGGAATACCAGCTCCGAAACTCTCGACATGGGCTTCTTGGATGAGTGATACCAAAATCTGTACGAAATGCAAATGTGAGCACCCTCTAGGTTATTTCGCATGGCAGTGGCAGAAAAAGAAACCTGGAAAGCGTAGGGCGTGGTGTAAGGCTTGTAATACAGAAAGTTCTTCTGCTTGGTATTTGAAGAACAGAGCCCGTGCCGATGCCAGGGATACTGCGAGGCGAAGAGCAGACCCAGCCGTACGAAAAGCTGCTGTAGCACGAAAACGGCAATGGCGAAAAGACAATCCAGAAAGAACTAAGACTGAGAATAGGAAGTATGGTATGCCGTGGCACAGAAAACATGAGAAGAACAGAAACAAGATCCAACACTATCTAGAAGACAAGTACACCAGAACCCCTTGTCTAGACTGCGGAGATACTTACGATTGGGTTGTAATGGACTTCGACCACAGACCAAACGAATCGAAAGGATTTACCCTATCAAAGCACAACTCATACAAAAGAACCTTGGAGAATATCAGAGTCGTAGAAGAAGAGATCAAAGTTTGTGATTTAGTGTGTTCTAACTGCCACAGAGTGAGGACACACATCCTAAGGCAACACAAAACACACAATTCACCCAACGCAAGGAAGCAAGATGCACAACCACAAGGATAACGACCTCTGTGACCGATGCAAAGTCATCGATGGTATCAAGGTCGTAGACAATCGGCTAGTCTGTCAGAGATGCAGCCGCAAACTGAAGAAAGAAATCAAACAAAGGGAGAGACAAGATGAGCGAAGAAGTCAACAGGGAGAGGCTGGTGCAGTTTCTCGCGAACGTCGATCAAGAAATAGCAAATATGTGCAGTGGGGAAGGGCAACACCGCCCGGGGACTCTGCATTTTGAATTAGGAAAGAACTCAGCTCCGGTGATGAATCGGCTGGAAATTCTCAAAGAGGCACCTACCCAGAAGAACCTCGATCAGTTCCTAGAGCTGGCTGCTCAGGATTTCGGGGCCGCAACCGCGGACTTCTTCAGAGGCCAATCTCAGGCCATCTTCACACCAGACCCTTCGAAAGCAGCAAAGCCAGTACCTAAGGCATTCGACGTGGCTATCAAGGACGCTTTTTACGACATGTTCCGGACCGCTCGGATCGCCATGGAGCCCAAGCAGGTAGAGCGGATCGAGGCCATTTCCCTGAATCTGGCTGGTGTCATTGAGTCGAAAATCGCTACTGCAGTAGGATTTGCGGTAGGTAATACGGTGAGAGAGCAGCTCGGCTTTGGGGCGCTGCGGGCCGATGGCGCCACGGAGCCGGTGCCTTCCCTCAAGGAGGAGAAAGCCACGGCCGAAGCTAAGAAGCGGGTTACAGAGCTAGAAAAGGAAAATGTGGAGCTGCGGAGCGCCGCAAATAGTTTTGTAGATGCGGTGCAAACGGCAGAAGCGGAGCTTGAAGAAGCACAAGCAGCAGAGCCGCCTGTCGTGACGGAAGAGATTAAACATTAAACATTAAGTTGCAATTAAAGTTAAAAGTTCCTATAATTAAGAAGAGAGCAGGAGGAGGAAATGAGTAGACGCATCAGCAACAAGAAGCGACAGTTGCTACAGCTCAAGGACAATATCATCGGGGCCTACCAAGGAGGTGGGTCTCTGAAGGAAGTAGCAGAATGGTTCGATACCTCAGCGAGCACCATCAGGATATTGCTGGTGGAGGAGGGCATAAAGCTGAGATCACAAGGTAGACAAAAGAAGGAGAAATGAAATGGCAGTAGTTGCAAATCTGATCAACCCGACCCCGTTTGACGTGAGCATTGACTATCAACAGGGCATCTTCATTGATGTCCCCGCCGATGGCGAGGTGAACATCACCATGCAGCAGTTGGACGATTTCCGCCCCGGCAAGCCAGGGTCAGAAGAGACCAAGAAGATTCTGGACTTTGAAGGCGTGTTCCTTCAGGACTCGAATCTGAGCTACGACTTCCAAGCTCTTGAGACCCTGAGGGCGTACGTGGCAGAGCACAAGGATCGTATTCGTACCTTCCTTGATAGAACCAAGGGCTCCCGCTCGCAGCAAGGCGTCAGCGTTGACGATGATGTGATGCAGGAACTGTTGGATCAAGCTGGGTACGGCAACATGCAGAAGAAGGTAGACAAGGTGCAGGCTCGTATCGCGATCCTTGAGCAGCTGGTAAGCACAGACAAAGCCAAGGGGTCTATCAGTCGTACACTGGATCCGGAGAGAAGCTGCTTCGTGACCAACCCGCCTCGGCAGTTTCCTTCCAAGACGGCTCTGAATATGTTCCTTTCTGAGCATCCGGAGATCAAGGAGAAACACGACGCGTTGGCCGCACCGGCTGAAAGTACGGAGAGCATCTAATGAGGAATAAGCAACGTCAAGCACTGAAAGACCCTAGGGTGACGAATGAGGGTTGTTGGAAAAGTTCTGACGATAACCGCATTCCTAACCCACCTGTAGATGGGGTGCATCAAGAAGATAAACATTACGATAAAGTAACTGCTGGGAAGAAGCACGATACGAAGGTCATCATGGCGCATGAGTTCCGTGAAAACCCCGAAGGGTTTCAGGCAATGGCGCAAACAGTGGTTGACTCATACAATGAAGAAAACAGTCTTGAAGTGGGCGGGGAGCTTCCAGAGATACTTACTAAGGAAAAGGAGGAGAGTAATGGCTGACTTCAAGGTAGTAGCAGACTCGGAGGTCATCACCATTGAGGGCCTCACGATTGCACCTGCTGAAGCGGAAAACCTGAGGAGCGCTGTCAGTTTTGCTGGCGCTATGCAGGATATCCCTCAGCTACCACCTCAGATCGACTACGAGCAGTTTGTGGTTCAGTTCTTTGAGGATGGTTCGCTGATCGTGAGTAGGTCGAACGGTCCAGGCGGATCGATCAAGTTCGCTTTCAATACAGTGGATCAACTGGTGGTGACGATTACGTCAGCGCTTGGGATATCCGTTGACGCGAAACGACTTCGGCCGTCGCCTAGAGCTGTAGGCGACCCAGGGTTCTTGTCGGAGGGGGAGATCGACTAAGGTTCGTCAGAGCGGTGTAAGGAGGGAAGGGCCTCGGGTTACGATCCGGGGCCTTTTACTTTGAAGCAGTCGCTCACCGTTGAGAAAGGTCTTTCACCACGAAACCTCATCAGCCTGTTGCACAGGTTTCCGCCGTGTATTACTTGTAACCAAGTAGGGCTTCCTTCTCGTACTTGCTCGATATGATGTCCTGTACACACCGCCTCGACGTGTGAGACTTGATAGGTAGTCAACAAATCGTACGGCGGCTCCACAAACGAGATGAAAGGGTTACTCTGTCGGTTGATCGGGTACACGTTTCCTTCGTGCAGCTTCATACCTCTGACAATGTTTAGCCAGAACCTTTCTTTTCTTATACCACGCTGTTTGGCATGTCTCTGTATTTTGGCAATGTGGTCAACGCTAATGGCGTCATCACTATCCAGCCTAGACGTAATCACGTAGTCTGTGTCTGGTGTACCTATGTAGTTTCGTAGAGGCTCAGCCACGCTGTGTTCGAGGTTGACAGCACGGTGCCCCCTACCCTTGCCTTCCAAGTCGAACTTCCACTCAGTAGTCCCGAAGTCATGATAGATTATCGTAGCTGGATAGGATTCCAATCTACTCTTGTATTGCTTTGGAGTTCGGGAGTCTACTATCAAGAGCCACTCAAAGTCCTCGTTATCTTGTGAGAGAACAGATGGAAGACAGTACTTCTCATACAGGATATGCCTCTCGTCCAACCACTCCGGGTCGAGATTGTCAGCATTCCACGGTGTGATAAGATAGTGTTTCATTTGCTTCTGTTTCTCCAAGCTCTCTTGACGAGGCGCTCGGCGGTTATGTTATCCGGGAACCTACTATTAGGAGTATCCACACCAAGGAAGGGGCACAGCTTATTCCACCCGTCCCCAGCACAGATATCCAGCACCAACAAATTGTCTCTGCCTTCGAAGTAGTCCATGACCGCTGTATGGTGAGTGTAATAACGTTGCCGGAACACACTACGATCCCATACCAACGTCCCGTACACCGCAGACCGCATCCAGTAAACCTCAGAGTACTTAATGTCCCTCACCAAGCGTTCCTCGCGCTCTACCCCTTTGAAATGTTTCTTAGTAGATTCCAGCCACGAGTCAATGTCACGCACAGTGAAGATGAACTTACTATTTGGGTATTCCTCGTCTAGCTGGGGGTAGAACGGAACCGTCTGGATGTCTGTGATGGCATCATACTCTTCTAATATAGGCAGCTTGAAGACCCCGTTCGACAACAACTTGAGCGTATCGTATTCTTCAGGATAGTGGATCGTTTTGATTCCAAGGCTGTTGAGAGCCGTAGATAGTCCTTTGGTCGCTGTGCGGGACAAGCCTATGCCGAAGATCTTACCCATTTGCGTACTCCTTCAACTTATCGAAGTCACCTGACATGAATATATCAGCAGCCCCCAGCACCTTTTCCTCGTCCCAGTCCCACCACTTCAGGTCTAGGAGATACACAATAGTATCATCATTAAACCGTTTACGTATCTCACACGCAGGGTTGCCGACCACTATGGCGTAAGGAGCCACGTCCTTAGCTACAACAGCCTCAGCCCCAATTACAGCACCATCTCCAATCGTAACCCCTGACATGATGGTTGCACCGCTACCAATCCACACGTCATTCCCGATAACGACATCGCCTTTGGTCTTAGGGTGGCCTTTGCTTTTAGCGTGCAGCATAGAACAGAACGGATAGGTAGAGATCCAGTGTGTGTTGTGTTCCCCACCCAGGAAAATGGTTACTCCTGTTGCGAAGGAACAGTATGCGCCCACACGTAGCTTAGCAGGAGGCTTCTCTTTCCAGTGCCTCACAACAGGTTCTCCATAAGTTCCGCGACCTACTTCATGAACCCCTGTCAAGCTACAATGCTTGGTGCTCATATGTCAGTCCTCGGAGGCAGTTCGGGCCACACCGCTTCCATACCTTTGAAGAACCATCGCCTACTTGAAGTATTCATCAGTTCTTCAGTGTTGTACCACTTGATGATCAACTCCAACGACTCAGACCCCGCCCAAGGGTAGACCCGATAAGGTTCATAAAACCGGCGCATACTCTTCATAGAAGATTCAAACGTGCTGAAGTCCCAATGCTGATACTTCCTCCCAATAGGGCGGCTCCCTGTGTTGTATCGCCACTGGGCTGCTTTAGGTGAACGTCTTCCTTGGTGTTCGAGATAAGGCATGTCCAATGAGATCTTATCCCCGAGATCTGAATACTGTGGCGTGCCTGCTCCTTTAGGCCAGGGGTATCTGGCCCGCTGATAGGTGGTCTCGTTCGTCACCTTATAGGCCACCGTGCATCGTTCATCTACCCGCACCGCTCGACAAAGCTCACGTAGGCTCTGTGAGTAGTTTGGGAACCCATCATTCTCTTCCGTCCAAGGGTCCCTGCGGTGCCGCAAGAAATCCAACTGGATCCCCTGTACCGACACGTAATCTCCTGCCTCCTTCACAATCTGGCGCGGTGTCTTGTTCAGGAAAAACCGATCACCCATCGTGATGATCGCCCAAACATCCTCTTCCTCTATGTTGTGATTCTCCTTGATCTTCTCTAGGAGGTGATGATAGTTGGGTCGCGGAATACTAAGGCGGTTAATGTCGTCCTCCCGCCGAATGGCGTAGTCTGCGTCCTTCACCAGCCCCCAGGTGTCGTCCGTAGAGCCATCATCATAGACGTAAATTTCATCCACCAGTTCCTTAATATGAGGGTAGACCTCAGGAAGTAAATCCGCTTCATCTCGTACACACATTACCCCGATCAGCTTAGTCATTCTGTTCCTCCAAACCCTTTAGCCTATTCTTCAACCGCACAGGGTTCACTCTAGCTTTATGGATTTCAGCGAACTCTTCATACGATGTATCTGGTAGGACGATCTTCAATTTGTTGTAGCAGTACTTAGAATCTGATAAAGAACGGGGGCACTCAATAAGGCTGAAGGGATGGTCTCTTTCGATTAGTTGGATCAGGCCCGTGCCTAGCTGATACCTGTACTTATCCAGATAGGTATCGTAATCAAAAGGCCCTCGGCGGGTACGCTCCCTAAAGCTCTGCATCTGCATACCTAGAGACGCCACGGCAAAGAAAATGTGTTCGACTTCCCAATTGTGTTGGTCAATATGATAGTTCAAATTGGTAAGAAACCCTCCAAGATGTTTGATGACTTTGGGGGACTTAAATTCAGCATGAACGCCTTCCTTTACTGCCTGCCTGATGCCGCTGTGCCGCATCCACTCATTGATACCAAGAGTCTCAAGACCACAATCATCAAGTAGCTTCCACAGGAAACCAGACCCACAACCCCCAACACCCATAATTAGGATCTTCCCGTCACCCACGGTACCTACTCCATTTGATCTTGCTAAACGTCTTCTCAACATACTCCATGTCTTCTTCTGGTATGAACGCGTTACCTTCCCCGACCCTACCTACTCTAAACTTATAGGTTCTAGCATCGTTAGGGTTTTCAGCGTTTAGATACGTTGAGTTGAAGTACTGCTCTTTAGAAAGCCTACGTAGGTTTTCAAACTCTGCAAACTTGACAGCTTCGGCTAGATCCATTGGTTTATACTCCTGCCCGAACCAATCAAGTAGGTCAGAGAACTCACCTATTGGGTCTGCGACTATGTCTTCATAAAACTCCACCCCGGAGATACTATCCTTTTCCCACACATCGTGCCAGTTGTTATAACGTCGCGTTATCTGAGAAGCACCCGCCGGGCCCCTAAGGAACTCAGAAAACGTTCCAATATCATCTGCGCCTCTCTTCAGGCGGTATTTGTACTCATAGTAGCTAGACTTCAAAACGTCCTTAGGGTCCCTCAGAAGAAACAAGTTCCTTCCCATGAGTCCTTCCGGGGGTAGTATGTGAAAGAAGTTGTATCCTGGGGTCCTGAACAAGTCTTTATCTGAAGTGCCGTTCTGAAGGGAACACAGCTTTCCTATGACAACACGAAGCCAAGTTCTACCACTCCCCGGGTACGAGACGATTGTTCGATTCATGGCTTTGTTACCACCGCCATCGTGTCTACCATATGCCACTCCCACCCGCTCTCTTTCACTACCTGGAGTACTGAATCTAAGTTGGCATCGTGGAATGCGATCTCCCCGCCAGACCTAACCAAAGGGCTCCACGCCACAAAGTCAGCCTTACACCCTTCGTATGAGTGGTCGGCATCTATGAAGAGGAAGTCAAATCTTTGAGATCTACACTTATCAGCCATAGGGACCGTCAGCCCTTTCATGAAAGTGACATACTCGCTGATCCCCTTTTCCTTGAAACAGGCAACTGTATCCTCCATTGAGTGTGGTCTTCCTGAAGTCATACTCCTACCATCGTAAGAGTCTACTGTGATGAGGTGTGCTTTTATACCACTGGTCTGTATGCCGCCTGCTATACAGGCCGCAGACCTTCCTCTGTAGGTGCCTAACTCACCATATAATCCGTCTCCAATCCGTGCTGGCATCTCGTTAAGCCAGTTTGCTTCGACTCTAGACAAGTGACCTTTGATGCCGTGAGAAACAGTTGGGTACCCTTTGACGATGGTCTCATCTCCATATGAAACTATACCAGTACCACTACAGTGAGCATACGGGATAATCCATTTAGGATGGTCAATCTCATCCCACCACTTTGACAAATTAGGGAAGCGTCGGTTACGTATATCGTCACAAATCAGAAGTCCTTTAAAATTCGATTTCTCTAATACTTCCATGAACAGACGTTCTTTAATCCCATCATGTGGAGCTATATCCAAACAGATGATGTCTGCTACGTCATAAATCCACGCAGGCTCATCGAAGATACTCTTGGTACGAAACTCGATGTTGTCCATCCCAGGTACGTTAGGGTAAGCATACCCTGCGGTCTTTCTAGAAACCTCGCTGATGTCCCAAGATGTAACAAGATTACTAAGGTTCGACCCCAACGCTATCGCAGACGCCCCATCAAGCGTTCCTACGTCGTAAAATACACCATCTGAGATCTTATGCGCGAGGTGAATCAGAAGACGGTAATGCTCACCTGTTGGAGTCAAGAACCTCCTCCGGGCAGGCCCTATTACCATATCAGCCCATTTGCTGGTATCGAATGATGTGACCTCTGATTCTACAATCTTAATCATGTTGGCTTCTTTGCTGTCACATGCAGCGTTTGGTGTTCTGTCTCCTTTATGTTAATATCTTCGAACCCAACCCGGCCTAAATAATGAGACAACGTCACCTTACTGAAAGTGTGTACTCTATGTCGGTTCTTTAGAGCACCTTCAGGTCCTGGGTATACATCTGCATTTCTACAAACGATAGCCATTGTACCACCTGCTCTCAAAGCACGGAACCATTCATTGAGTGCTTTAATCACATTGGGCATAGCCTCAATGTAATTGGTAAGAACGTAGTCCAACTCGTTTGTCTTAGAGAAAGCCAGGTCATCCCCGCTGTAGTGATAGTCAGCACCGAGCACCGTTCTTCGGATGTCAACGCCAATGGATTCGTCACCTAAAAGAAAGTCACCACAGCAAATGTCAACACCTAAGCCTACGGCGTATTCTTCTAGGAACGCACGGTCTGCTCTATTGCCCGGGTTGTCAACACCTAGGCGCTTCGGTCCCCACTTTGCATTTATGTAGGCAGCGCGGTCTTGCCAGGATTTGACCCTTCGATTCAATAAATCTCTAATATACTCTTCGTAACTCATTTCTCCTCCTTGAACAACTTCTTGTTCGCTGCCCTGGCCGACTCCCAAGAACCAAATTTGATGACCTCTATGATCCTCTTGAGGCGAGTCACGTTCTGCCACCAATGTAGAAAGATCTCATCATCTTCAAGGTAGCTAATGTCTTTGCCATCCAACAAAGCCTGGACTACCCCATACCGTCCGTCCATCTTGTGGATGCTCTCACATGTCACTAACTCAAGACCCAGTGACTTCGCGGCTCCTTTGATGTGTGCGCCTCGTTCATCCGCTCCAGCGCCCCAAGGTGAGTAAAACTTGTGGGGGGTGCAACCAAGGTTCTTATAGATCCACTCCTGGCACTCATCCAACTCTAGAACGATCTCTGCTGAAGTGAGAGCCGCGTAGTCATGGTGCTTCAGTCCATGTATCTCAGGGGCCATACGCCCTTCTGCTGCCTCTTCGCGGATGTACTCAATGCACTTCGGGAACTCCTGAATCTCTGTCACTAGAATGGTAGGTACATGAATGAGACGGTCAGGCACCTCACAGATCCAATTATGCACCATTTGAAACTTCGTAAACTCGTCTCCCTTGCTGCTAGAACTCAGCAGCACGTCGTCGTCCCGCACTCTAATCATTTTGTGTACCTCTCAAAGAAAGCATACTTCCCTATGATGCGCCATGGCATCTGCTCTTCCCATGCAGCAGGCCATACTCGACGCTTAGATCTTTCATTCGGCTTCTTGTACACAGCATTCGCTGCGTTGGTCAGCCAAGGCTCCACAACAGGGAGGTCAAGAAACGCACACAGTTTTGTCAACGTACGCTCTGGATTCTTGATCAACTCCTCGTTGTAGAGATCAAACCTGGGGTAAATTTCCAATAGCTTAATCGCTGTGCTGTAGAACCTCGCGTATCGCCGAATGCACATACGATGCAGCGTATCCTCATCCCGCCAAATCCGGTTGGACTTGGGGCTGTCGAGGTAAGCGGTGATGTTGTCATACGGATTCCGGATCGTGTGGATCAACTTAACTGGCATCAACATGTGTTCGCTGAACCTATCTAAAACGTCAATACTCTCTCCGTGCTTTCTAGTGAGGTTCACAGCGTCCCAGCCGCACTTGTCTCCTATCGCCAGCAGCGGTTCTTCCCACGTCAGCGACCCTGGTAGAGCCTTCGGTTTACGCTCTTTCCCATGCCCGCAGTTCTTGACGGCGTCGATGATTTTCTCCCGTGACCACCCATCCCGTGTCCACTTAGTGATGAGCTTCTGCTCCTCTGCCAAACGGACATTAGGGTGCGAATCCAATATAGCAGAAACAATTGTGTGCCCACTTCTCCCCTCCCCTATAAACGTAATCCAGTTATTCATCAGTACTCCTAAGTAGCGGGTTGTTGAGCACTGAATACACCTTCCCGCCTGCCTCGCTGCGGTAGTTCACCCACGGAACCCCTAGTACACTAGCGGCTGAGTTGACTACAGCTCTATCAATGCTTCTACCAGCGTCATCGAAAACCCAGATGGCGCTAGTGTCGAACAAGTTGATGTACTTAACAAACCCTGACCTTGTTTGGGGAGGACCGTCTACCAACAGAAGATCGTACTTCAACCCCTTCAACAAGTCATGGAGGATACTAGCGTCATACCACTCAGTGCTATCGTGGTTCTTGAGCTTCTTGTGTTCCTTTAAAGGGGCGTGTAGGTACGTGGAGTCGTATTTATCTAGAAAAGCCACATCGTGCTCCACAGAGAACATAGTGTAGTACTTCGACAATTCCCCTGTAGAGAACCCGCTGCCCAACTCTAGTATTGTGCTGCCTTCTGGTAGGACCTTTCGTATGAAATCATAAAGGTCTTTGTCAATCGACCAGTCTCCAAAACCTAGCTCTTCAAGGCATTCGCTTTTCGCCATCAGGTTTCTCCCTTTCATACTGTTCTTGTCTTTGCTTCAGTTTCCCTTCAGCACCCTCATTAGGTTCCCACATACCCTGTTTGTCCCAGTGCTTCTTGTACTTCCTTAGTCTCCCATCCATCTTCTTAGCCATGACAGTAGCTTCTAAGACTTTCTCACGAACAACAGAATCCTCTGTGTGCCAATAGATTTCACGAAGCACCTCACAAATAGTTCTCATCTCACAAGACTTAACAATATTCTTCTCGAACGCCGTTACGGGCATGTTTGTGTCCCTTCTATAACTCCAAACGATTCTTTAGTATTCGGATAATGGATCACATAAGGTCTACACACTAACTCAGATACTTCCTTTATGACGTTTTGTCCTACACTACGATTCACATCATCGAAAATCATAAGTACAGTTGTATCAAACAAGTCTAGGTTAGCAGGGAAGTGTTCTCTTCCATAATGAGGACCGTCTATCAAAAGTAGATCATACTTCAACCCCGATAGCGCTTCCTTCAGTATCTCAATATCATACCATCCTAGTTCATGTGTAACCGGGACTAAAAAAGACTGTGGGTTGTAAAGTTTGAACCAAGCCTCTTTGTGCTCTATGGAGTACAAATTCCAGTGCTGCATCAACTCTCCAGAACCCCACCCACTACCCAGTTCTAATATCGTCTTATTTTCAGGGAGTACCTCTAAGATGTAATCGTATACAGTTCGGTTGATTGAGCCTCCACCAAACTCCCTTCTTTTAGGGCGTCCTTCCTTTCTCTTATTCCACGCCATCAATAATCCTTGTAGTTCCAATGCTTCTTGGAGCGCGACCCCCCGCCTTTCCGGGGTCTTCCAAACACGTCTTTGAAGTTCTCGTCTGAGGTAGGCCTTTTTTCAGTAAATCCAGAAAGCTCCTTGTTCTCGGCCTCCCTAAGCGAAAACTCGAATGCTCTCTTCGCTTCAGCATAGGGATCACCAGTGTCAAATTTCCTGTCTGGCATCGTGAACTGGCCCGAAAGAATTGTGAACAACGCCATGATGAAAGCATCAGGTACGTGGTCTCCACGCACTGGATCCTTGATAACCCAGCCTTTCCCTTCATCGGTCTTAGATGTCTGGGCACGTAGAAGCTGGTCGTGGAGGTAGTCACAGTTCAAGTCATCAAAGTAGATGTGAGGGTGTGTAGGCTGAGCCAGAGAATTGAGGTACTCGTAGGTTTCACGCCGCCAGTTCTCCTGGTTCCAACGGCCCTTCTTGTCCTTGACCCGGAACGTCACGTCTGTAGGCCACTCCCGCTTATCTTCTTCGAACTCATCTAGCTCATTCAGGATAGGGGGGTCGCAGTCGAAGATGGTCAACACCCAGCGGTTGGGGTCACCACCGGCTTTCCGGATCCAGTTAGGGACTAGGTCACGGACGATGTCCATCTTCGACTTCATGGTACGGGGGTCGTTGTCGAAGTACTCGTTCGCAGCGACCACTGTCCGACCATCAAACCCTAAGAGACACGCAGCGAAGTTCTTCGGGCCTTGATCAATCCCCAGGACCCACGCACACCTCTCATAAAGGTCACGGGGTATCACTGTCATATGGCGTTCTTGAAGCTGAGCGAAGATCGCACCTTCCGCAGACGCCATCAACCCTTCAAACTCCGAGGCGAACTCCGACTCCGTTAATTCCTGCCGTGCCGCCGCCAGCTCAGAAGCGACGTACTCAGGGTTCTCTGTAGGATCCATACTGTACTTGAGAAGAGAGATGTTCCAAGGGCACCCTGCTTCAATAGTACGCTCGTTGGTAGGTATCCGCCGTGCTCGCCCTTGCCCGTCTTTCCCGGTCATCTGTGTGAACCTGCCAAGGATCCCGCCGAAACCCTGCGGAGTACCGAAGAGCAGCGTCCTGCCCAACCGGGACGTCATCCGCGCTCGGAGGTGATTATATATGTCATCTGGTACCCAACCGGGCTCAGCGACCAACGCTAGCTCCAGTTCCCTACCAGAGATGGATCCCTTGGCTTTAGCTGATTTGATCTTCAGCACGGAGCCCCACTTAGATTCAAGGGTCAGCTCCTCGGTCTTGCTATCGTACCTGCGGGTGATAATGTGTTTTGTGTACGGAAAGAACAGGGTGTTCAAGAACTTGTCGAGGTATTCCACCTCAGAAGCGGCATCAGCATAGATACGGGCCAGGATCCACACCTCCACGCCAGGGATCAAGAACGCCAACAAGGCGAACATAGCGAGCAATAGCGATTTGCCACACCTCGCAGGCCCGAGGCCCGCGATGTTGCGCTCTGGAGCGTTGAGTGCTATAATCTGTCCGGGGTGTGGCTTCTTCCGGTTATCAGCTCTAGTTAGGATGGTCATGCGGCGGTCAAGCAGAGTCTCCGCCTCTTCGTCTGGAGCCAAGTCCACGTCTTCACGAAACTTGTTGAGTTTCTCGTTCTTGATATGTCGCAAAGGAAAGGTCTTGTGGCAGCAAGGGCAGTGCGCCATGGAAGCCCGCCACATCATGTCCACCCACATGAGGATGAGGTTCACATCTGCACTAGGGTCTACCATCTTCTCCAGAGCGGCGATAGCCTTGAAGCGGCTGTTCCCATGGGCGTTGGGGTCGTCTCGGATACCCTCCAGGCGGCGGTAAATGAACTGCCGCAGGCTGTCGAACTCAATATTCGACGTATCAGACAACACCTGCTGAGCAGTGACTTCTTGGTCAAGCTTCTGGGCTATTTGGAATTTGTATTTGATGATCCGCTGGGCGCGGTTAAGATTAACGGCTTTCTGTGCAGTGGACGACTTAGGCTCGCAAGGCCACCCGAACGCCAAGCGTGCGGCTTCGATGCACCCCATCTTATCGAGGACCATCAGCTCCGCGAACTTCTTCTCAGATGCTTTTAGCTTCGCCTTCTTACGCGGAGCGTTCTTTGTCGTACTCTTGTTCGGCATATCTCCCTCGCCATGCTACGGTTTTGTATTCGTATTCAGCTTACTCAAAACCGTCTTCTTTTTCTTCTGTTTCAGAAATTCCTCAGTGGTAGTTGCAGGTGTATTCTTAATTCGCTCTGCTTCACGCGCACGGTTCTCTGTGTAATCGAATTCGTTTGTATATGGAGAAGAATAGCCGCTTGTTTCTCTTTTTCTTGGGGCTGCGAGGCTCCACGGGTCAGTCTGTTTACTTTTAGAGTATCCACCGGTGTTTGCGCTTCTCCCTCTTAAAAGGGTACCTTGCATTGTAGTGGCGTTCGTGAATAGGTTGCTAGAAGTAGACCCTATAGCGGTAGGCCCTCTCAACAACGCCTTAACCCTAGCCTTCGTGTTAGCCACGTTTTTGCTCCTTGACGAATCTCTTATGACGTTGTTTTATCTTCTGCGAGATCTTCTTCCGAACAGCAGTATCGGGGTTGTACACCTTGTCACCAGCTTTAGCATTCCCTACGATGCCGCTCTTGCCTGCTGACACATCCCGCGTAGCTTGTGTGTTGTAAGGGTTAGACAGAGTGTTGTACGAGGGTTCGTAGGCGTTCGCAGCCGTTCCGAGTAATCCTTTTGAGATTCGGTCTTCGTCTTGTTCTTTTATCATTAAATCCACTCCAGTTCGTCATCACCTTCAAACGCATAGTGGCTTTGATTCGGTGCCCCTGCGCGCTCTGGGGTGGTGTTGTCTAGCGCCTCCTGCAGCGCATCCTCAACACTCCGCTCTTTGTGTGCCTTCGGTAGGTCTCCTACGTACTTTTCTCGGAGCTTCTGTGTGAGTTCCAGTTCGTTCATTTTCTTAGCTCCTCCAAGATCTTACCAACGTCAGCTTTAATGTCCTTAATCTGCGAAGCCATCACAGGGATGCTTCTGACTGCTTCTTTCTGTTCGTCAACATCTTCTTTGATGGCGCTGACTTCGACTTCTAACCCACGCCGACCTATCGAGTTGGCAATCGTATTCGTAGTACTACCAATAACGGCCGAAGCTAAGACAAGAACAGCGACCCCAATCAATACCGGTTTTACCCACCCATTTCCGTTTACCATTGTTACTCCTTGGGGTCCCACTCAATATGTAGGTGGGTCTTTTCCAGTAGTACATCGTAGTTATCACCCAATAAAACCTGCATACGCTCAGCCCATAACCTTGCTTCGTGTTTAACATCACCGATAATATTCTTAATCCGAATATCAAAGGCTCGATTCTTAAAATGTAATGAACCTTCCATATGTTCGCTATCGTTCGCGCTGGTGATCCAGACAGTACCCTTCTCCAACATTGGTGCTGTTTCACGGGCCACATCGATGATCCGAACCATCACTGGGTCAAGGTGAGCACCATTAATACGCACGTCATCCTTTAAGCAGAAGTTAGGCATATGGACCAAGCACCCTAAGGCTATGCCTATACTTAGCTCTGCGAGCATGTTACTCTACCGCTTCGTCTTCTGTCACCTTGTCCTTGAGGGCCGCAAGGCAGTTTTTAACCTCGCTTGTAGGAACATCTGCGCACTCATCAGACAGCACATCGCCTACTTTCGAGAAGGCGCTACCCAACTGACCAAAACTGAGGGTCCCACAACCCCCAAGCGCAAACACCAGCACTACCAATCCTGCGAGAAATCCTTTCTTCATTTCTGTTCTCCTTTGAACTCTTCTGCCGTCTTTGTGTGCTTCTGCAAGTTGCAAGGCGCACAAGCTAGACAGATATTAGACACATCGTTTCTTCCCCCTCTGCTCAAAGGAGTCATATGTTCGATGTGGTACCCACTTTCTATCTCAACACTACAGTAGTAACAGCGACCTCCCTGGGTCGCGTATAAATCTTTGATGTCCTCGGCTGTGAAGGTGCCTCCTGCTCCTCTACGTTTGTTATCACATGCCCGTTTCACCAATCTGCCTTTTGGTGTCTTGAAATAAGTAGCAGAACGAGCCTTAGCTTTTTCTTTGTTTTTCTGGTACCAGCGTCGACCTACTGCTCTACGTTTTTCTTTATTATTATCGTTGTATCTTTTCTGACACGCCTTAGATTTCTCTGAACCGTTATAACGATCCATGTTCTTTTTGTGACTCTCAGGGTTCTGTTTCTTCCACCGCCGCTGATATTCCGCAGAACGACCTGATTCTATCCATTGTTTACGATACTCTTTTATTCTCTCAGGGTGCCGCTCAGCATACTCTCTCTGTTTTTGAGAAGCAGATTTCACGTTACTATCCGCTTCTTTTTGCAAGCTTGTTCGTAAAGAGGACACGACTTTGCATCCGTATTTTCAGGCACTCGCTTGTCTTCTTTGTGGCTCACCCAGCCCATCTGATTGCTTTGGTCTTCGGGCGTCAGCCAGAAGTTTTCATGGCTGCAGTGGGGGCATTTCCCCCAATCCAATTTCTCTTTGAACATGGTGGTAAAAAACGTGTCGTCTTTATTAGATTCGGTCAACTTAGACATAGCTTGAATTCTCAGTGTCTCGCTAATGTTTGGACCGCAAATAAGCTCTACAAGCACTTCGGCATTTCGTTCATCTAAAACAGCGATTTTACTGGTCTTACTCATAACAACCCTCCTACCTAATTATAGGAATTTTCTACCTTAAATGCCAGAAACCTCCCCAGCGTACCAATAGCCAAGGAGGTCTTACGGTCCTAAGATGGGGTAGCGACTCCATCTTCGCACTGCACCCTTTACGCAGGGCGCGCCCTTCGGGCCCCTTTATGGAGCCTTGCCAGTCTCAGGTTCGTCTAGCACGTCCCTGATAGCTTTCTTCATACCGTCGCCGAGCGTGACGTTACTCTCAGGGTCTACCGAGATAAGAGTTTCTGATCCCACGGATAACCCAGCGGGCTGTGGCTGGTAGTTATAGACCACTCCGGCGGAAACCGGTCCAGTAATAGTCGGGACAGTGCCGCTCGACATAGGCTGGGAATTCTCCGGGTTGTGGTCCCCCAACGGGGCCTCCATCCCATCGTGGAGGTCCTTCAGTCCAGCGATCATCTTCAGGTTCTCCGGATCCGTTTTGGCGATGCTTTTGATGAATTTTCTATGGCCTTTGCCTTCTTGCTCCTTAGCAGCCCATTCGGAGATATCTTCATCAATTGCTAGGAAGGTCTTCCCAAGAGTAGCCTCCAGCTTCGCGTTAGCATTCTCTTGATTCTTGATGTAGTGCCAGTCAGGGCGTAAACCTTCTTCATCCCGAGGCTCATGGAGCTTTAGTTTGTATAGAAGCATCCCGAGACGTACCCCGTTAAACAGCTTATATTGAATGAAATCATCTGCATGGATCTGGATATGAGACCAGAAGCCTTTTCCGTGCTTGGTATGGATGTTGGCGACCACAGCACCGTGACTCCTGTTCGGGTCGTTCCCTGTGGAGGTGTAGTAGGCACCGGGTGCGGCGACATTAAAGGTTTGGTCCTCTGCCATTTTCGTCAGTTCTTTCTTAAACAAATTACCCATCATCTTTGATCTCCTTGTCAACAACAGCCTCTTTCAGTTGACGTGCTTCCAGGTTTCACGTCGTTTAATGCATCCTATTGTGGTATGAAACACCTCATAATCTTCGGCTATCACACGCAGCGATCTAAGATCAGAGCGGATACTTCTCACTTGTGCTTCAGTAAGCTTTGCTTTTCCGTTATGAACCCCTCTTGCTTGCCGCCCTTTGGCGTCTCTGTCAGCCATGTTGTCGGCTTTTGTTCCTAAGAACAAATGTGAGGGCCTTACGCATAGTCTGTTATCGCAGGTATGTAAGACACACATACCTTTGGGAATATCATGCCCCATCGCATAAGACACACGATGAGCACCTTGCATCGAACCTTTCAATCTAAAAGCACCATACCCATCGGGAAAACAGACAGCCTGCCACTCCCAGCATCCAGGTCCTTGTTTAACCTTAGCCCAAAACCTCTTCAACATTTTATTCAGCATTTTTGGTCTCCCTGTCTATGATAGCCACACCCACCCGATGCTTAATATCGTAATAATATCCTGGCGTTCCTTGCATCAGAAACGCTCTCATTTTCTGTGCTTCTTTGATGTCGCTAAACTCTATAGACACAGGGGTACCTGGATCCGACAGCTCGTTGTCTCTGACGAGCTGTCTAGAAACTTTCCCTATCTCAAGATTTTCATACGCAAGAGTGGTATAACTGCAGTCTTGACTGAGGAGTTCGCCTGTGCCGGGGTCAATGTGCTCTTTATGAAGCAGCGTCCACATCTCTAAGACAGCGGTGGGGTGCTTCTGTATGTAGGCAGCGTGCGCGTTCCAGTAAGCATCCGGATCCTTGGCCCAATCAGGGAAGGATACCAGTGTACCAGTAGCGAGCCAGCGGCGATGATTTGTATATTCGATGTACTCTTCTTCCGTCTCATAACGGACTACTTGATCACTCATATTCTCCCTGTGCCCCGAGGGGCGGACCATGGTGACCTGTACACGGAGCCACCACGGCCCGTAAACAAAGATCACCTCCTTCTTCTGAGTTGAAGTTCGTTAAGCATACGAGTTGCCTCCTATACAACGTCATCTTCCTTTGTACCTGCCGAAAACCGGACGAACCTGTAGAGCACCCTATACGCCTGATCCTTGGTCAGTTTCAGGACTTCGATCCAGTATTTGAAAAAGAGTATCATGATTCTCCTAAAAGGCTGCGCGAGGTAAACTCTGCTGGGCTGTCCCATGACCGTACCTCTAGATTGGCACGTCCTCGCGAAGCAGGGAGACTGGAGTCTCCTGGGTGGATATCGTTGCTCCTACTTAATTATAGGAATTCTCCTTTTTCTTTGCACGTATACCATTATAGCTTATCCCGCAGAAAATTGCAAGCTTTCGGGGGTTGCAAAAGTTTGAAAGAAAAGCTATAATGAAGATATGGAAGAATGGATAGAGGGTACTGGTGTTTACAAGGTTCCAGTCAAGGAACTCCCTAAGGATGCGTGGTTTGTCAGAGATCCGAACCTGCATGATAACGAGGGGGTACAGCCCCTTCTGCATATCTGTGAGCAAGATTTAGATACAGGGGACCCCTCAACATGGGTGATCCTGACTGAAAGGGTCCGATGGGACTTTACTCACGGCTGGTATTACTGTACAGGATGCAAAGAAATATGGGACTCAGAAGACGAAAATGGACTTCGAGCCATCTGGAGCGATGGCTTAGGGACAGGCGACGAGGGATTAGCTTGAGAAGCTACCATCGGAAAACGCTCATCCGCAAAGAGATGTGGCCTCAGATTGATGACTGGTACTGGTGCCCGAAGCCTGTCATCGTAGAGAGGGTCCAGAAGGAGTACACTCGGCTGAACGTCGTTGCTAGGAACTCCCCGCTCTGGTTTTCGTTCGCGTCATGGAGGGCCCTACAATACGATCTAGGGTCTCGATTGGCACATGCCTGTGACGACGATAGGATCAGGGCTCCGTCATGGGTAGAGTATTACAAGACCAAAGGAGGAGGTATCAGCATCTACGGTAAGTGCCGTCGCTGTGAGAAAACCCTCTCTGATGGGATCAAAGGGATCATCATCATGGAGGAGGAGCTATGAAGGAAGGTATAGCTCGCATCATTCGTCGTGCTCGCCCCGCGTTCTTCGGTCAGGGTGACACCGTTTACCAACGAGTCCCTTCCAAAGAAGAGACGCAAAAGACGGAATCTTCGGTGAAGAAAATAGCCGAAAACGTGTACCTCGTTAAGTACAACACAGTTCCGCACGAAATGCTCGTCCACCACTGCGAAGGACGAGAAGACTACAAAGAGATGACGCTCCGCGAGAACAACGACGGCCCGATGTATTGGTGTGAAGGGTGTGGGTTCGTTCTCGACAAAGGCATTGCGATGGCAGTCAGACTTTACGAAGCACCAATCTCATAGGAGACACCATGGGAATTAATAGATACGCGGCAGAGATGGCAGTCAAAGCCGAGCTGAAGGAACTTATAGAATACATAGACGACAATGAGGATTATTTCAACGACGACTCGGGTAGCGGGTATATAGTGGCTGATATTCGCAGAGAGATCCAACGCAGAATTAAGGAGCCTACGGAGGGGTAATGGGTAAACGAATGCGCAATCCGAGAACAGTCCTTCCGAGTGCGGCAGGGTTTTCGAAAATACGTTACTGTCGGAATCACAATAAGCCTGTGAAGGCCGTGAAACTGTTCGGCAGAAAAAGTATGAAGTTCCACTGTGACGAGGGCTGCAAGCTAGACAAAAGCAGGACCATCCTCAAGGTGCCGGAAGGCCCCCAGAAGCGATAAAGGGAAGAACCCATGGGACTAGAAGATGATCGCTACTTGTACAACGATACGCCTATAATCCAAGAAGGAACGTGGAAACTCCTCGCACCCACTAAGTGGGGTGTGAAGTGGAAGCACCTTTCCGAGGCACCTATCGTGCTTCATGAATGCCCTAAGGATGATCGAAAAGAACTCGTAGTCCACTCTGATAACATGAAGAACACCCCTCGCTGTGGGTTGTGCGAAGAAGAAATCCCCGAGAGTATCCAAGCTTTATGGCAGATGACACATATGGAGGCTATGCTAGGATGACGCACCAACCTAGGGCATACATGCAAATGCTGATGCGAGAAGGTCGGTTTCGGCTACTGAAAAGTGCATTGAGCAAGGACGTCCGGATCTGGCACAACTGCGATGACTACGGCGATGAAGAACTCGTCAAGCACCGTACCATCTATGAGTGCAGGTACGGCGCGTGGAGGAGCTTCGATTCTAGTCCGGATGAGCAGGGCTGGCGCTGCACGATGTGCAACGCTCTCAGCCCCGAAGGACTAACCGGGGCCTACATCATGCTAGACTGGGACCGCAGTACAAATGAAATAGCAGACGCTTCGGAGCCGGATCCTTGGGCCGATTCGCTGCGCGGCATGCCGTTTTGAGTGACTACCGTGCCTAAGTTTCTCGATCGGAAAATCCTGTGGGAGGATGATGGGTTCTTCATCATCAACGATGAATACTTAGGCCCGCCGTCGAAGGGCAGAGCGAGGCAACCGACTGCCACATTGTGGCATCGATGCTCCAGCGTGTGGAAGAAGGATGCCAACATGATACATGACCCTCAAGGCGACCCACGCTGTAGCCACTGTTGCGCCGACGTTCCTACTGAGCTGGTTGGGTTTTGGGAGCTGGTGCGATACGGGCAGGAGCACGGATGAGTCGCTTGCGTGACGAAGGAGTTCTATTTAAGGATCAAGGCTGGATCATCAAGGGTATCCCTGGGTACGAGGATATGTTCGATACAGTTTATCACAAGTGCAAATGGAAGTGGAACTTTCTGCTCCAGTACAAGCCGATCAGCACCTGGGAAATGAAGACGATGCAGACCTGTATGCATTGTGGAGCAGATATCCCGGACTCGATCATGGGATTATGGAAGCTGAAGAACTTCGACCTCCTAGAAGAACCCCAGTACCAAGAAGAGCTCTCACCCTTCTACTCCTCGAACTACCTCTACCTAGTCCCAGGGGGTTTCTTCTACATGGGTAGTGGCACACCGATCGGGCAGCCTGGACAGATCTGGGAGTACAAGCCATGAAGACCAAAGACGTCATCTGGTCTGAGGATACCTGGGACCTCTGCGTCACACAAGACCAGAGCCCTAGCTGGCAAATGAGTCACTTTCTTCATCACGTATGTCTAGACACCACTGGCTTAGTGGCTACTCGGTATAGGTATAGAGGGCTACACCACCCTTGTGGTTGGTGTCATAAAGCAGTCCCCGAAGGGATCCAAGCAATGTTCGTCCTGATGACAGGGGATATGAAGCCATGAGTGACCTCGGATCGACAGTCCACCTCCAGATCGACAGATGGCGAATTCGCCAGTACACCCGTCAAACCGGGATGGGCGCCGTGTATCTCCCCGCAGTAATCCTCATCGAGCACAAGTGCTCTGTTGCTGGCCTTAAATGGGAAGAACAATGGCGTGGGATGATCTACACGACCGGCAACCGAGGCACGGAATGCCCCTTATGCAAAGAACGCCCCGCCGAAGGGCTTCAGGCGTGTTTCTGGTTCTTGATGGAGGGGTCATGAGTCTGAAAGGCGTATGGAAGTCCCAAGCAGAGTACATCGAAACAGAGTACGGTGCTGAGAAGCTCAAACGAGGCCGGTGGAGGATCCTCCAGTATCATAACAGGTTCACCACGCATGGGCTCTGGCACCAGTGCGAAAAGACTGAATGGGATATGTACCTCTGTGAGTACCGAGCCGACATAGGGTCTGACTTCTCTATCAACGGGACCCGGAAGATCAAGCCCAACTGGCACTGCGAGAACTGCTTCGCAGTTCCACCCGCAAGCATCGTTGCTGTCTGGTGCCTGCTGGAGCCGGACAACACCTCCTTGGAGGTAAGCGAAGTCCTGGAACTGCGCAGGCGCGTGGAAGAAGACGACCCGCCGGGTACATTTGGGCCTTGGTCAGGCGGGGTTTTACTCCCCTTAGGAAGGGCCTACTGATTGAGGCGACCTTGATGGTTCTCAAAACTGACAATGATTACCGACTGGTCCGCCGGCACATGGGGACAATAATGCGGCACACGTACCTAGAGCACAAGTGCCCCGTGCCAGAAGGCCACGACGATGAAGGTTGCTGGCGCGGACGTATCTTCAGCGTCCAGGCGCGGGGGTGGAAGTGCTCTTGGTGTAAGAGTCGTCCCTCAGACGGCCTTCAAGCGATATTCTGGATTATGAAGGAAGAGCCCAATGGCTGACTACAAAACGGTCCGCTTTGAATATGGAAACTTCCGATTATCCCGGTACAGGTACAAGGGCGGATATGACTGGTGGTTCATCGAGCACCGGTGTAAGGACCGATGGGAAGGGTTTAGCGGAACCCCTAGCCTTTGTCATCGCCCTTGTCGGAATTGTCAAGAGAGAGCTCCGGACAGTATCCAAGTGATGCTCTTATTCATGAAGGAGGAGTAGACTATGGATACTGAACCGAAACCGCAACCTGACCCCATCGCCTTTGAAGCAGGGTGGGGGCTGTACGAGCAAACAGAAGGAACGCCAGAACACCAGCAAGGAACCCCTTACTTGTATTATCTGTGGCATAACTGTGAACATTCGTGGTGGACAGCTCGGCGAGACATCTATCGGTACTTCCAATATCCTTGCACGCAATGTCACTCCCGTGTCCCTGAGGGTCTTCAGGCGCTGTTTGTCATGCTGACCGGAGATATGGACTCTAGGAGGGAAAATGACTGAGCCTCTAATCACTATCGGGGCATTCCGGCTTGCCTGGCGCAATTTGAACTCCATCCGGGCGATCAGCATCGAGCATAGATGCCGTGGTTCCTGCAGTAGGCATAAATGCGGAAGCGATTTGGAATGGCATCCGTTCGTTTACGGTCTTTGCTACCGGGGTATCCCGTGTTTCGCATGTAGGGAGGCTCCTCCGGAGGGCATCCAGGCCATGTTCTGGTTCTTGAAGGAGGGAGCATGACTAAAGACGGCTCCAGACTAAAAATCAAGCTCGAAATGAACGACTGGGTGATAGCGAAATCGAGTGTTTCGAGTGTTTCGGGGTTACACCACATGTACCACCTGTGCCAACCGGTGCTCAAAGGGGGCCTTGAGTACCTACTAGTATTGTACTTGAACGCCGAGTTCCCCATGAGAGCAAGACACCCCGATCCCTGCTGGGCTTGCTCCCGCTGTCTGAGATCGCCTCCGGAGGAGCTGGAATGTTTGTATTTGATGCTCGAATCAGAACATGCGTACGCCATAATGCAAATTGCTCAAAAAGCCCCCTAAATAACACCTAAATGGCCCCTTTTCGGGGGTCTGATACCCGAGTCCGGACTCAACCAAGTCAAGAGATTCGTAAGAAACAACGAACACTTACCATAAACACCCCTACTACCACCATAAACCCCCATGTGTACGTTATAACCACTACTTAGGCTCTCTAGACCTCTTGTCCTCTGGGTTCTTGTGGGTATACACTAAGGAATAAGGCTAAGTACACGTAAATAAAGGCATTCTTGCGAATGACCGGTTTAATTAAAGCACATAAAGAGCAAAAAGGGTCTAAAACTACACAGATTGGGCTAACCCCGCGATCTAGTTGGATATATTAAGCTGATGGCAACACCAATAGACCCACCCCCCCCTTGGAAACAGTAGTAGGTACTCAAGGCTGTAACTCCACGGCATTGAAGCACTATTGCTGTAACCCCACGTCCTGTCTAGGGTATTATCAGTACTAAACAGTATCACTAAAAAGTGTTATTAACAGCAGCTTAGCGGGGGGTTTACCATGTATGAACCGGCAAGTCGGTCGTGTAAGTAGTTGATTTTGTTGAGGATTTGACTTTCTCGACTTGACGTGCGATACTCGTTTTGTCGAGCGGCGGGCAGTCCGCTGCTACGGTAACACTATACCCCGACAGGAGAACATAATGACCAAGACAGAACTGCGCAAGGCTAAGGCTGACCTCAAACGACTCAATGCCTTCATCGCAAAGCACGAGATTGCCGAAGGCAACACGGAGATCGAGGTCTACGTCAACGCGAAGAACGCCGAATTCGGTGATTATAGCTTCGTGAAGATCCCCAAGACCTCCACGGAGCTGCGTAAGCAGATCAAGGCGCTGCGTTGGGGCCGGTTTGCGCACGGTAAGGCCCGCTGGAACAAGGACGAAGTTGCCTGGAGCGTCTTGACTTCGGCCCTTGAAGGCACCGTGTTCGGCAAGTAACCGGATTCATTGACCTTTCGCCCCCTTGTCCAAGGCCACAGGAGGCCTAAATGTATAAACTCTCCAAGAGAGAAAGCCCTATGGACTTGTACGTCAGAGCGTGTGACAACCTCAGACGCCAAGAAGCCAGGATCGAGGTACAAAGCACCAAGCTGGAGACTCTGAAAGCTGCGGTGGAGGCTCAACAGCACAGGGTCGCGGTAGCAGAGCGACAACATCGTAGGCTCACGAAGCAACGATGGGACAGAGAGATCAACTTGGGGTTCACTAAAAAGGAGACATAATGACCAAGACCGAACTGAAGGCAGCACACAAAGAGCTGAAGAAGCTCAATGCCGTCATAGCCGCTGCTGGCAAGGACAATGGCATCGTTATCACTGAGAACGCAAAGAACACCGAGGCCTACGGTGAGCGGTACGTGTTCGTCAGCATCCCCAAGGACGACCTGAAGCTGCGTAAGCAGCTCAAGGCGATCCGCTACGGCGCTTCGTCACGGGGCAAAGCGCGTTGGTGCCGCGAGGATAGCCTCTGGAGCATCAAGGCATCGGCTCTCAAGGGCACCGTGTTCGGGTCTTGAGTCTCTTCGAGATCATATGCCTCGGAGTCATAGTCTACACAGCCATCAGAGGGCTAGAATACCTCATGGGAGGTTAGGCTGACCCCCGAAGTAACATAGCTCAAGGGCGCAGAGGCGGTACTAGAGGCTCTGTAGCCTTTGGTCTATGTTGTAGGGGTATTTACGGTCAGTTTTCTGCTTTTCCTTTGCCATAGGAGATTGAACATGTACGAGTTCGGAAATCCGGTGTCTTTCATCAATGTAGTCGTTATCAGCGGTGTTACCTGGGCCTTTGGCTGGCTTATGGGCGTTCCATTTGGTCCATAACCAAGCGTATAAGCTATACATGGAGCACGGCACAGAGGAGAAGCTCGACAATTGATCTGAGCAGCATAGACCAAGGGCGCAGGGTCGAAGGGCGAAAGGCTAGCCTCAAGTGGAGCGTTGTTGCTTGAGTGACTCCGAGTATGCTTGCTTTGGCTCTGTGTTCTTGGTCTATGATGCATGAGGTATCATAGCCACAGGAGAGTATTATGAGATTCGTAACGAAGGAAGAGGTAGCAGAGCCTCTGGGTAAGGTGGAGCTGGAGAACACGGCTCTAGGTGTGAATGTGATTGTCAATGGGTACCTTGTGCTGGCATTCACGAACAACAGCAACGTAGTACGCCTTGTCGCAGGGGTCAATGAGACAGTGACGGGGCTTCTGGTTGACAGTCGGGGCCAGATCTTCGTCGAGAAGTAGCATTGGGCTCTTAGTGGGTACTAGGGGTTTTTAATGTAATTTTGGTTTTCTTTGCCATAGGAGTACAAAATGAACGAGGTCACTGAGAAACTGCTGGTACAAGGCGGCGAGGCCATCGCCAAGGTCATGGAGTATGTGGAATCAACGGAGAGCTTCGTAGTGGAGCAGGCTCCGCTGCTGGTCCAAGAGATCCTGACCTACAGTTTGTTCTACAACGGAGTCTGGAGTGTGTTCTGGGGCTTGGCGTTTGGTGGTGTGATGTACGCAACTGTGAAGCTGTGGCGCATCCTCGATACATCAAAGAACGGCGAAGATCCGTGCTTTGCCTTCATGCTGGGGCTCTTCGGTGGTGGGGCTACGCTTGCTGGGTTCCTTGTCTGTCTGTTCACCGTGGCAAAGATCATCCTCGCTCCGAGATTGTTCCTGATGGAACAGTTGAAGGGTCTCCTATAACATAGCTCAATGACTCAGGGAGGTGATAAGGAGGCACCATGATGCACGACAGCCTGATCCGAGAGCTTCTGATGGGTGTAAAGTGGTTCAGCAGAGGCATTGATTACTGGCAGGACGTTCGACTGTGCATCGCTGGGGTGAGAGAGCAGCAGTTAGCTCTGGCCTATAGGAACAGAGAAGTGTGCTTGTCCCAGCTTAGGGTATTGAGGGGGTGGGTCTAGTAGGGGTTGTTACGGTTAGTTTGTTACGTTTTCTTTGACAGGAGGATTGATTGATTGATGGTACTAGCACTGATTGTGGTTGTGGGTGGCATAACCGAGATCTGGGCGTGGACGAAGCATAGGAGGTACCATGTTGGATAAGGATATCAAAGCCTTGAAGGTTGAGATCGCGGCGCTGATAGCGTCGAAGGCACGTTTGGTGAGGCTCTATGAGGACCTGAGGAGGTACCATGCCCGCCAAGCAGAGGTTTAAGCTGGTAGTGATGAAGGCTGAGTCAAAGCTGTTCTGTGACCCTGAATGGGTGGTATCTGAGGATCCTTGGACTCTACTACCCACAGAGCTACACACATTGGTGAAGCACGCGCTCGACGAGGCTGAGACGGCTGTTGCCAAGTGGGACGCTGAGAACAAGCGTATCATCAGGGAAGGTAGCTGACTTGGGCTCATAGTGGGCTTTTACGGTCAGTTTTCTACCTTTCCTTTGACAGGAGACTAGCAAGGAGGCTCCAATGAAGCAAGGAGTACGTCGTACCTGTAAGCCTAGCCTACCAGATGGCTGGTGGCTTGACGGTCTGGATATGGCTATGATGACGCTGAAGAGCGACGGGTCTGCGTTGGGCATCGTGTTCAATGAAGAGGTATCGTTCAGGACAGGCATAGGCTATGGTTTCACGGAGTTTGAAGGGCTCTTGGGGGTAACACCTGAGAAGGCAGAGAAAATTGAAATGGTGGTGAACGTGACGTTGGACTCAATATATAGGAGCTGAGTTGCACCCTAGCTCAATGGCTTCGGCCATTGGTCTATGGTGCATGAGGCATCATAGCCACAGGAGTACACAATGAAGCATGTAATTGTAAGTCAAACGTGGACCGGAGTCAACATACTCGGACCGTTCGATAACTACCAAGCGGCCGACAAGTGCCGGAACCGCATGGTCAAGAACATGAGGGAACGTGAGGACTCTGGTGATCCTGGTGATCCTGGTATTGGAAGCAAAGGATCAATGTCCTACTACGTCACCGTGATAGAACGCCCCAGGGCTAAGTTCCTGCGCGACCCAGCGGCATCCGAGGTGAAGGCCGAGGGTTGCTGCCATTGTAAGCATGTAGTACAGAGCTGACATGGACTGGTTTTGTTTTAGTCTTGGTGTATTTGTTGGTGCTGCTGCTATACTGTGGGCTTGCATAGAGGTAGCAATACGCAAACTCAAGAGTCTGAAGAGACTCATGGATAAGACGGAGGTAACATGAAACAAATCGAAGCGATGTGGTTCAAGAAGGCCCTGAGACTGGCAACCAGAGGTCCCAAGGGTAGCAAGGGTATCTGGTTGTACTTGGAGAACGACAAGAGCCCGACACTGGTGCATCCGAACTACAGCCTGTCCCGAGGGCTGGTCAGAGGTAGGTGGTAGTGAGGGTTGCGATGGCGGTGTTCATAGCTGTGGTCGCTGGGTTTTTCTACCTTGCGATGTCGTTCGACATCTCAGAGTACCGTAGCACTCTGCCGTAAGGGGTGTTCCCTTGCGAGCTGCTGTAGTACAACATAGGAGATAACATGACAATCAAAGAAGCAAAGAAACGACGTGAAAACCTCCGTGCTGAGGGGAGCAAGCTCTATGCTGAGGGGAGCAAGCTCTATGCTGAGGGTAGCAAGCTCCGTGCTGAGGGGAGCAAGCTCTATGCTGAGGGTGAAAACCTCCATGCTGAGGGGAGCAAGCTCTATGCTGAGGGTGAAA